>Ga0126342_10007318_pt1 | contig 19681 bp, 18 predicted proteins | sample Cyp1metagenome_FD_92528 | JGI IMG/M metagenome (GOLD analysis project Ga0126342, IMG submission 92528) | Coral microbial communities from Lord Howe Island, Old Settlement Bay, Australia - Cyphastrea 1 metagenome | ecosystem: Host-associated > Invertebrates > Cnidaria > Coral ... | reverse complement strand
TATGTCTTAACTTGATGAACTTAGAATAAACTTTGTCATATCTAGAACCATACTTAATCAGTAAGAATTTATTTGAAGAAATAAAATAAATGCATTAAAAATAACAAAAAACAGCTAAAAATGGCGTAAAAACTGGGGACCCACAACGTCCCGCACTCAATTTTTTGGGGTACCCGGCAACCGATTTTTTCCAAACAAAGCTGTTTGGGAACGATTCTCCCCCAAGTGACGACTGGCTACTAGCCATCGGATACGGTGGGTGAAATGCTTAGCACCTTGGAAACCTGAGCTTCGAAAGTTAGACTATCAGCCGAAGCAACAGCAAGATCTGTTGGGTAGATACTTATCATATCTCATGAAAAACCACTCACAATTCACCGGAAAAGATCAGAAGTCATCAAAAAAAAACTGCGGACCACAAAGGGTCATGCATCACCGCGGTGGTGGCCACAAAGCACCATGATTTTCCCATATTTTTCCCATCATTTTCTCATAAATCCTCATCCATCATCTATAAATCAATAACTATTTTATAAATCATAAATCCTCATAAATCATTGGAAATCAACATACCCTCTGGTAAACTAACGTAGCTATGGAAAATCTCCATTTTTGGTAGGTAGATCATGGTAAATCAACTATTTCTATGGCCATTTTCAATAGCAAACTGTTAAATTACCAGAGGCTAAACCATATCAAGCCATATTAATCCAGATCAACCATATAGCTAGTATTTCCCACACTTCACCCCAGTATTTACCTATTAAGAATGGTGGTTTTCCATAGCTACGTTAGTTTACTAGGATCCATGTCCGGTGAGCCGTTGACCCAGGCTGCGCGTGCATGAGTTCTGGTCACCGTTCTCAGGGGGATCTTGTGGTTAAACGATATATCTATAGATGGAGGGGGAAAGACTATATATCATACATCATATATATATATGGATATGTCATATAATAATAATAATTAATAATAATAATATATATATATATATCATATCACTAAACAATAATCAATATATGTATGTATATACAGTATATATATATATTTATAGATGGTTCAGTCTCGTTATGATTTTGATTGCGAGTTGTTGTGCTTACTTCTTATTCTTGATCATGAACATACATTGGTCTAGGAGTCAAAAGTGCAACTTCAAGGCCGGAAAATGTTGTGTTGATAGTGGCCGAAAACCGCCGAGCAACCTCCATTGTTTATAGGATAAACAAGAGAAAGCACCCAAAATGTGTCAGAAGTAGGAACTTGTTTACCCTCTGGTAAACTAACATGGGTCTTTTATTCATGCCCATCTATAGATGATTTACCCATTCAACATGCTGATTTTCCATTGTCATGTTATGTTATCTGGTTGGTGGTTTGGACCATGAATGTTATTTTTCAATTCAGTTGGGAATGTCATCATTCTAACTGACGAACTCATATTTTTCAGAGGGGTAGGTCAACCACCAACCAGTTATAGTTTACTGAGTATAAAAAAGAAAACGCGCCATTTGGATGGTTTCCGAATGATCCCAGAATCGACCAACACGAGGAATCCCGGAATGAGAAAAACGGATGACCAATGGGGGGGAAATCATCCAGTCGTCACGGATGACCAAACTATAGTATTGACACCTATTGTTTTGGGGATTCCCCATGTTAAGAAAGCCCCATATCCTCATGATAGTGGTTGAAGATGGTTGAAGCCTCATTCGTTGCTTCCATGCCCTATGAAATCCTATGAAACTGTGAATTTATGGCTCAACATCGCCAAGAAAACTGGAGAACATGGTAAAACCAAAGATCCAAAGATCAACCATCCCGGTTGTTCCAGTTTTACTGGGTAGTGAAAGTATGGAAAAAAACATCCCCAGTATTGGTTTGTGGCAGTGGGGGGATCCCACACGATTCAATTCTCGTAGTTCATCCCATCATCATCTCACGAAAATCATCCTAACAGCGAAAAAAAACATCCCATGACTTTCGCGACTTACCCAACTTGGTGACTACAGATACCCTCTGGTAATTTAACAGTTTGCTATTGAAAATGGCCCAGTCGACATAGTGGATTTACCCACTCAAAATGGTGATGTCCAACAGCTTTTTGTTAGTTTGCCGGTAGCGATGGAAAACCAGCATTAAAATCGTCGCTAAATCATCGAAGCATTGGGTAATCTTTTATGATCTCACCAGGTTACCTTCGATGACTCTGAACGATGGGACAGCCTTTTCTGGTGAGATTTAGGACATCAAAAGTTTTGGCCAACTTCGTAACCTTGGCTACTTGAATCATCTGGAAAATCCTTGAATCGGAAGGAATATCATGGAATATCTACTAACCAGCTCAGAATTGGTGTTTTGGGGCATCTTTTTGAGCCTCCGCTGCTAGGATTTTTTGGGACCAAGGTACGTGCACAAGCTCATGGAGACCGTCGCCGAGGACAGTGACCCGTGACATTTTATCGACATGGGTTACGTCCCTTATGGTAAACCAAGCCATTGTTGCGATTTGCCGAAATATATGAGTTATGGGATAACAAACATGCAACAATTGATGGTAAACATATGAAATTATTAGTGAATTAAGAGATGAAAAAAGATGTGTCTCACTTCCCATTTTTTTGGGTTGAAAAGCAACACAAGCCATCTCGTCAGGTGCGAGCACAGGGGCACAATCGGCCTGTTCCAATTGATTCAGGGGATACAAAGGCGTGGACACCGGTTTTGGCGGGTCAAAATGTGGGAAGTTCAGCAAGAAACATAGGATGAATGTGGGTACAATCATAAACCATCTTCCAGTCATCACCATTTTCATAGGTGGTAGAAATTTACCATTCTCAGTCATCAGTAGTAAAAAGGGCATTACCAACATTAATGACAGTTGAGTGGTTCTTGGTCTCAGACCGCTTCATTTTCATCCCTGCAAGGCAAGGGTTTTTTTTGGGCAGATCTTAAGATGAGATGAATTTACCCATTAACATGGTACATCCTGTACCGCAAACACTCCTGTGTTTGCCTAGTGTTTCACAAGGTTTGCCTCCATTCGTCCACTGGATTTTCCAGAAATACCATGAGTTTCTTTCACAATAAATCTCGGTGCGTCCATCCGCAGAGCTTACCCGGTAGTAGGGATGTCGTTCCGTATCTCAAGTGCCCAAAGGGCCTTATAATTTTGTTGCCCCAAAAAAGGATGGTTAATACAAAAAAGATAACACAAGATAACTGCGGTTCTACTCTACATGAATCTAAAAGCTTGACTGATAAAACAAGGTTCTCTAAGTTCTCTATATATTTCCCCGAAAAGACCCGAGCTGAGCAAAGATTCCATCATCTCTGCCGGAAGGTGACGCCTGAGTCTGGGGAACCAAGGGAACCAATTTTGGACGGGTGAAATGGACAGAAATTTGGTGATGTTTTGGTTGGAAACAGGTAAACTACATTGGCATATAACCATCATATAACCCACTTTTATATTGTCCCTTCAGTAACTTCAGTGATCATCAAAGTAGGACCACCCGGACCTCAAAGACGCAGTTTTTTTTTTAAAAAAAATCTTGCGCAGCCTCTGAGAAATTCACAAACCATGGTGGAATTCTGATTACAGTTTACAGTACTATGACTATGACTTACCCCCAAAATAGTTTTCCGATCTTTTCCAAAGTACTATCAAAAAATGTAACCCCAGTCCCAAAACTGGGGGCAAAATCCCAATATCCGGAGTTGACATCGCCTCCATTCGAACCGACCAAGTTCTTGGTCCGCAGCACTCTATGCTGCTGGAGCTGTGTTGGAAGCAGTGGATCAGGCAGGATTCCGCCAATCTCCACATTGGGGACCATCCCCCTAGAAAACAACGGGTGATGTTCAAATAGGATCTAGGACCTAGGACTATTCATGGGCTATCCAACATCTCCAACACTTCCCCCCGCTTTTTTTTCCATGTTCAAGGATGGAAGCTGCAATCCAGCAAAAAACATGGCTTTCAGTTGGGGCGCCGTTGGATACATCCATTCCATACTGCAGGGGATGGACCCCCAGGTGCTGTTGTGAAAAACTCAGGGCATAGCCGGGGATAGCCCCAAATGACGTGGTTTTCGAGTTTTGGGGTTTTACCATGTTTAACCCGGTATTCCCATGAGACGAAACCCATCACAGAGTTTTGACGCTGGCGGACTCACAGCTAGCTCGGTACACTGACTATTCCTGGCTTTGCTGAAGGTTATGAAGGTTATTTTCCCAATGGTAAATCCATGTAAATCCACCATGTGGGGAATCTGTAGGGTGTCGTTTTAATTTTTTGGGGCCATCTTAAGCGAATCCAAGTATTGTTGGCAAGATCAAAGTCTTCCCCATGTTCATACACCTATGCAGACTGGAGCAACATCATGTCACATGCCGATTTTCGTTGCACAAAGAGTCATTTTTGCATGGTCTCCACTTAGTCAATCCTGGTGCAGTGCACCAAGAACAACTTTGCAAGCCCCCAAAACATGCGTTTGGAAAATAATGAAGACTAATGAAGTAATCTCTTCCCCCAATACGAAATGCACCCGAAAAAAACCCCTGGTCTAGTATCGGATCCATTCATGTTGGGCAAACCATCGCAAGTCATCTAAGTGGTACCCGGCGTATCCGGTGGAAGGACTACCTTATACTACCTTTGTCCCATGGCCATTTTTGGAGTTCCAGGAGTTACTGGGCATGGCAGCCATGGCAGGTGTGTGGCGAGAGTGCCCGCAACGCTTTCTGTGCTGTGAGACCGCCAGGGACCTGTTTGGATCTGGATTGACGACGTGACGACCTTTTTTGGGCACCCAAAGGTACTTCAAAAAAATGGCTACTGTAGCAGCTATTGAATCATATGGCGCACGGACAATAATTGGGTGATCATTCAGAAAATTCATGAATTGGCACCGAAGAATAGCTGAAAAAATCCACCTCAATGGTTGGAAAATCCCAAACTTTGGTGAATGATCGAACTATAGCTGACGGATTAGCACAGAAGCTACTGGAGGGTAACCCCGAAGGACTTGATGGTATGACCCTGAAAAGAAGCATGGGATTCATGGGATTCCTTCCGAAAAATGGGTGTGGGTCAATACTTATGACAAACTTCGGTGGTGTAGGGGGGTCCCCAATTTTTCGGACAGCCCAGGCCGGGGCATCATTTAGGTCCCGCGGGTGCAGTCGACAAGAAGGACTGCGCCCTGATGTCTGCGGAGCTGACCCACATTTTGTGATGTCCCCCCAAAGAAATGTGGAAATTGCATGAACTTGCCTACATCCACCATGGTTTCGTTTGGGGGTAACACGAAGGGGGGAAGAGATGAATAGTATAGGTTCTTAACTATAGTAACTATAGTATACTATAGTAATCTCCATTACTCCCTATAAATGATGTAAATGGATAACTATAGTAGCTATAGGTTAACTGGAGATTACTATAGCAGCTATAGGTGCCCAATTCCCCCCTGGATCACGGACCCAAAATTTCAGGTTATTCACCCCTTCAGGTTTTCATGACAATTTAAGTAATCATGGTCAATGATAATGAAGAATCATCAAGTAATAGCCTGTCATTTTGTGATCCGTTTTTTTTGTACATTATTTTTTTGTAAGCATCAGAACTTCAGACATGTTTAACGAGATAGTAACATATAGTAACTATAGATTCACGATTTCCCATTCATATCCCCATGGTATTCCCATTTTCGTTGCAACAAAAATCCTCGAAATCGCCTAGGACCTGCAGGACGACCCAGAGGGTTCTCAGGCACTGTGGATTTCATGGTAGTTCTCTCCATGGGGTGAAATATGGTTAGATATGGTTTTTCTGACCTTTGGACATACCATTTAAATATGGTCATATAAATATGGTTAAATCTGGTTATAGAATGACCCAAATGGGTTTAAATCTGGTTACAGAAACCTGAAGTCATCTCTATTTAGAAGTTCCAACTATGGTTGGGTGAAATATCAACATGTTGGTGCCCATAGACTGCCTTACTTCCTGGAGACATCAACTTCCACCCACACAGCAGGGTCCGGGAAATACGACTGGGCGCAGTCGGTAGTGGGGGTGGGGTCCATCACCCCATGACTTTCTCCGGAGTATTTGGACAGGCGAGGGCTGGGCATGATCGATATCTGTGATACTAGATGGTAAATGGGTTAGTCTCGCGTACATAGCACAAATAGTATATATATATAATTAATGATAAGCACAGAATACTAGTTAATCATAAGAACAGTCTAAATAAGAATAAATTGCAATGAACATACTCTAAGAATGCAACTGGTATTACCAAGAATTCTGTATAGCTGGCAGGGCTTCTGCTTGCTGAACAACGTGGCCATTGGTGCAGCCTATGCGTGGGAAGACCCAATCCTGGGACACGTGCATGGTGATTATATGCGATTATATATGTTTATACGCGATTATATGTGATTAGCATCATGATGATGATGATGATGATGATGATGCTGATGCTGACGATGACGATGACGATGACGACGATGATGATGATGATGATGATGATCATGATGATGATGATTGATGTTGAGGATGATTCTTATACACTATTATATATATTTACACATTATTATATATGAATTATTATACATTACTAGCAAGTCCTTGGGGATGAACATTTCGTCGAAAAATCCCATGGCTTATATGGTTGGTTTATACCCCCTTGATTTAATCAACTGTCAATGGAGAAAATCATGATTTCATGGGATTTATTGGGATTTATTGGGATATATGATGGTATACCCTCTGGTAAACTAACAGTTTGCTATTGAACATGGCCATAGAAATAGTGGATTTACCCATTAATAGCATAGTGATTTTCCAGTTCGCTATGTAAACGTTTACCAGAGGGTTTACCATGGATTGTGAGATGATAATCATGGCCAGATACTGATATGGCAAGATGATTACCAAGATGCCAAATACTGATTGAAAAATATTGGTTTACCATGATGATTACTGTAGGTCCATTTGCCATGATACAAAGAATGATACAATTTTCGCATCTGGCATCTTCGGCATATTGTTGGTTTTCCATGGATAATGATGGCTTACCACGTTATCATCATGTGGTATCGTTGTTGGTATCATTAACATGCTTTTCTCTAGATGATAGTCATGATAAGGATGGTCGTCATGATGTCAACGCTACTGGAGGTCGGGATTCCTGCTTCGCTAAAGGCCACGCTAAACCAATTAAAGATCAAGCATTTGTGAAGGTAAGGTATGATTATTTAACATTGTAACATAGCTATAGCAGCTATGGACTTGTAGCACTATGGACTTGCGGTTAACAGCTGATCGATCTATGAGGATTTACAGATGATCTATGAAATTATAGGTATATTACCTATGGTACGACTATATAATTATAATTATTATTATTATAATATTATATCATAGGGAATATTATTAATTGATGATCTATAGGTACTCAATAAATACATATATGGTATATATATATAATATATATGATCATATTGAATTAATATTTATCTAATATTATGGTATATACAATATATTTATATCAATATACGATCATATATAATCTATGACGATTTTTCTAACATGGCGATGGTCCGTTGTTGGCTACCCACCCCGGCCTCCTGGGATGGTGGCTTTTTTAAGGGCTTCCGTGGTACCAACGAAAGCCTTTTTAAGAAGTAGAAAGTGATAAAACTCAAAAAGAACACAGTTATAGATTTCTTTAAAAAGATCATCTTGAATCAGATATTATCAGATATTATCAGATATTATCAGATGTGGCTTAATATGGGGTTCCGTAGAGTACAGTTTCCCATGGATCCAATGCCGAGAAGCATCGAAGAAAAGGGGGTGATTTAATGCACTGGATTTGATCACCAAGGCTCCCAAGGATCATGACTATCCCGATCATCATATCACTAGTAATAATAGGATCCTTGGGATATGATGATCCTTGGGATAAACCTAGTAATTATCACTATTATTTATCACTAGTAATTTAATCCATTGATTGTGGTTCCTCAATGTTCCCTAGCTGACATTTCTCACCGCGAAAATTCATCTACTCCCAAGGAAGTGTGTCTACCGGCACTTCATCCGCAAGGCAAGGATTCCTGACCTGACTGTTGTCCGAAAATGGGGTATACCGTATACCATCGTATACCCCAAAATTCCATGGTTGATCTGAATGTGTTTGCCTATTAGAATGGACATTTTGGGGGGTATACATCATTTTTCCGCTGGGATCTCGTCCTTTTTGTCGAATTGACAGTTTTTCCAAGATTTTTTGAGTGGGTGTCTCTGAAAATGGGGTATACCAAGATTAAGTGGATCCTTGAAAATGGCAATTCTAAGAGGGTTTTCATGGTGATTCATGGAGCTTTCCGAAGTTGGAGGTAACCCCCAATCATCATCCATTTTTGTTTGGGATTTCCCATCAAAAAAAACACCATCCAATGCTCGCTTGGGGTAGCCGCGTAGCCCATGGATTCGTGCCCCAGGTGGCGATCATTGACATCGATGTCCACCATGGCAACGGCACAGAAGCCATTGTGCCTCAACACAGAAAACTCGGGGGGTTTTCGACTGGAGGATCCCCAGCATGGGTTGGTGGTTGCCATTTTTTTTTCAATGGGTCGGTTATGAATTCGAATGACTGGATGCAACATGGCAGCCCCGAGAATTTTTAAGTGACACCTCCCTGTTGGTGTTGAAAAGAGCCCTGTTGGTTGATAGGGGAGAGAATCACCTTGCAGGGAATCCTATGAATCCAACCCACGAAAAAAAGAGACGACAATTCATTTTTCATTTCAACAAAGAGATGCGTCCTTTTACACAAACATGTCCCTAGGATTCCGGAGGAGTATGGTTACTGCAATTCGTCGTAGATGACTACGACAACGTTAGGCTTCCGGGAACTTCATCGGAACGCGATCGCGTAATTTTATAGGGGATTGGTCACCCAGGTCGGGGGATCCCCACATATCCCCACATCCAGCATCCAGCACCAGCAGTGCACCAGCTATGGGATCCAGATCCGCAAGGTGCGGAATTTGAAGTATACTCCGGAGATGCCGAAGGTTGCCCCGATGCCCAAGTTGGGTTTTGGCGTCGGCGTCGGCGTTTGAAGGGATTTTTTTTTATCACCAGAAGTGGGTTGAATTTTCGCCCGGTTGAAATTCCGGAGACGGAAAACCAGAGGGAACCCCTGTTGCAACATGATCTAATTGGAATGGAAAGTTGTTCATGATGTTATTTTGCTTTTCTGGAGAGGAACATGATGTAACATGTGTTGAGAATGCAGAATTGCATAGAATTGCCATTTCATGAAGAGCCGCTTGAACTTGCAGCAATAGTCAGAGACATCAGCCATCAATTTTTGAAACAAGAGAACATATTTGAGCACAAGGAGTGGAGGTTAAAACTGTGAAATATCATGAACTATATAGCCTATATAGCTATCAGATCAGCTATCAACATTTTTTTAAAGGGTAGGTGGCAGCCGTGGCACAGCTATCGAATTTGGAGAAAACCACCCTATCGAAGGATTGGACTTGGAGGTATTTAGCCTCTGGTTATGACTAACATAGCCATGGTATAGATGGCCCATAGAAATAGACGCTTTGCCTATGAAACATGGTGATTTTCCATGGCGATGTAAAATAACCAGAGGTATTTATATCTGGTTGGTGGTTTGGAACATTTTTTCCCGAGAGCGTCTGGTTGGTGGTTTGGAACATGGCTTTTATTTTCCATATATAGTGGGAATGATAATCCCAACTGACTAATATTTTTCAGAGGGGTAGGTCAACCACCAACCAGTGTATTTATTTCATCCTATATTACTATATTATATGTCTATTGGCCATATAAATAAGAATTTCAGGATGGTTTTTCAGGTCAAAGACAAACCATGTGTCCATATGCCCCATATTTTTCATGCTGAATTCCCTCGTTCCCCATTGATTCCTCGTTTTGCTTCGCCGCGAGGACAAGAAGGGCAGTATGACCTTTGGCGGAGCTGCTGTGAGGAGCGGCACAATAAAAAAAGCCTCGGGAGTCCCCACCAAACGGAGGTTTTCATCGTGAAAATCATCGAAGCAAATGACGTGTAAATGATTTAGTAAATGACTTAGTAAATGACTTAGTAAATGACTTGTAAATGACTTGTATATAAATGAACATGTATGAAAATCTGGTATTTGATCTACTCACCCCTTTGAAGTTCTGATTTCGATCATTTTTTTTCTTTTTTTTGTTTCTGGATTTTTCGGTCACTCCAAAGTTTCCCCCTATGATGGTGAAGCCCGACTTCTTGACACCTTTTCTTCCCAGAATTTTGCGGAATCCAATAGCTGTAACTGTGTAACTTTCCAATGGGTAGATTCATGCCCATGCTCTGGGCTACCTTAAGGGTTTGGTGGATGATTCTCATCACTCCCTGAGAGATCTACCAGCCATGCCATTTCGTCAAACTGCGCCGCAGTTTGACGTTGTTTAAACCGCCAGCTTGCAAGCAGGGACCCCGGGCGCATGACGAAGGAGAGACTCTATCATAAGACAAACATCTATGGTAACCCTGAAGAAGATAGAAAAGTACTTTACAACAATTTCGGGGTACAATAAATGTTCTTTTCCTTTTTTCGGGAGTTCTATAGTATATTTTGTTTCTTGAGTTTTAGTGATGCAGGACTGGATCATCATGGTTTTATGACTCATTTCCTCAATCTTTTCTGCAACGGCCTCCGAGCAAAAGCCTTTTTCTGAGGCCATGGTTGGATGGGAACGACGTTGACAACGTTTTCTTCGCGTCCGGGGCGCCTGGTGCGGACAAGTTGAGACAAACGTGACGACTATAGTGACTAGTGGTTGAAAAGGTCCTGCAGGAACATGGGACAATTCATCCCTCCTGTCATAATATATACATATATATATAAGTATACTTAATAGTGACTTGTCCTTCTATCTTATGTTGTACCCTACGAACATACACATACCATATATACACTTATACATACACTCTATATATATACATACCGTATGTATAATATATATAAGATATATATATATAAGATAGTACAGATCTATATATGGTTATCAATGTGCATGTCAAAATCTATCTCTAATTACAGAATGCCCCTGTCTTCCTGTGAAAATCCTGGCAGAAGCTATTGATAGCCCAAGAAATGGGTGAAGCTGTTCTCATAGAATTGGATGATGGGAAAATTGGAACCGGTTTAAGCCCTATATTTCATGGTAAAAACCTATGGTTTCCAGTTAAAATTTTCCCTTAAACCAATCCAGTGATGTTCATCTTGATGCCAAGACATCAACCATTTCTCTGAAAACATGGCATCCAAACATATTCCCAATATGACCAATACCATTATCTATCATTCTCTACATGATTAATTAATATTAATTAAATACTTGATGCTATTAAAAAGATTTTTCAACAAGGGCTTAACCAAGTAGTTCCCAAACACACCGGCATCGGGACGCCCCTTTTTGGCATGTTTTGGTTCCCGAAAAATCAGGTCCATTCACGGCTTCGGTGGTGGCTTCTATCCAGGCGGCTCCGCGATGGATCGATGATTTGGATTCCCGATGAATAGAATGGTGAGCCAAGGAGCTAGTAAGATTCGAGTGTCCCAACTGTCCCAAGCACATTTTATAGAATTTTCCCAAGCGGTTTTTTTTGTTTCCCAACTCGTTCTTAGATTCTTTTCCCCTCTAAAAAAGGCTCTGGAAGAGGATTTTTGGGTGATATTTGTTGACGAGTTGAGCCGGACTGACGGCGAGCTCAAAAATGGAGGGGTCATCATGGTCATGACGGTCATGATACTGATGATAATTATTGTAATTGTTATTGTCACAATGTTGATTCGAATTATATTTCTGATTATTTCTTATTATTTCTATTTATTTCTTATCTCCATAGTACCACGTACTATAATATTCCAATTCTGGAACCATGGTTTTTTTCCCGGTCTTCCTGCCTTTTCCAGGTACTGGGGGAAGCTGCAGCCGAACGGCTCCAAGGTGGAAACATGACGACTGGATGATAACTAGGGGGTATCCCATGACTTAGGAAACCTCCATTTCTTGAATTAAACTTAAGGGGATTTAATATCCCTTTCAATAAATAAGATCTTATCCCCAGATTCATAATTATCACTAATCCCTTTTTTTTAATCCCCATATCTCCAAAAAATGATAACATGATTGCATGGGCCGGGGAGATATGCTCAGTTAATGATTTAACCAACCATTTACAGGGTTGCTCCAACACATTATAGGTGAATGATAGCCAGTTTTCTGGGGAAGCACAGGTCATTTTGCCTCTTTTATCATTATTTATCTATCCATTTTACCATCCCCTTGGGTCAGAAAACTCACAAAGATCTAAAAGGACCGATGTATTGCAGTAGAACAAACAGCTTTTGTACCAGCACCAAACATCGAGACAGATCCTCCCAATCCACTGTTTTCACGTGTTGTCAGTTGTATCGGCATTTTCAATTATGTGGTCCACAAAGATCGTACGAAAGCGGGGTATGACATTTACATGAATTTACTGTCCCCAAAAGTGGAGAATCATTGGAAATCATTGGGAAATCATTGGAGAACCCTTCAAAACCCCATGGGATTCCAATGAAGCCAGGATCATCAACGCGCCCTTGAAGAAGGGCTCAGGACCTGCGGAATTCCGACGTAGCATGAGGCCAGGCCGGTTTCCCCTGTGGAAGAGCCATGGAAGACCCATAGTTTCCTCTCTACATGGTGGCTTTTCCATTGGTCCATGGTTTTCCACAACTGTGAGTGGTTTGTTTCCTGAATTTTTGGGGTACCCTCTGGTAAACTAACGTAACTATGGAAAATTACAATTTTTAATGGGAAAATCCACTACAAATGGCCATTTTCAATAGCTATGTTAAATTACCAGAGGGTACCCCTAAATCATCCATTGATTCATAGGCTTTTCCAATACAAACCGCAGGGTATCCCCATGACCAAGGCGTGACATCCTCCCACAGCTGCAGGCGGGGTGTTTTTATGGAGATGCCAGGTACTGGTGATCCAGTGAAGTGGAAAATCAACATTTGGATGTGGGTCAAAATGGAAGACCTAGGGGACCACAGATGTTAGTCTAGTTTAGTATTAACCATCCAATTATTGGGGTACCTAATTTTGACCCATTCCCATTTCTTTGAGGTAAACCGTTTTTCTCAGCAGATAGATGCAGGCTGAGTATCTTTCTTGAAAGAATATGGCAATATGGTGATAAATTTTCAGGTAATATGAATGGTGAAAACAGATGTACGTAGTGGTAACCTGTTGTAACTTGCAACCGTTTTTTCCAGCGCCAAATACTTTTATTTACTTCAGCAGCAGGGTCAAGAATTGCGTTTTAAACATGTTCAAACTGGGGTAACATCAATTCATAGTAATCAATTCACGATAATCAGTTCATAATAATCAATTCATACTAATCAGTTCATAATAATCAATTCATACTAATCAGTTCATAATAATCAATTCATACTAATCAGTTCATAATAATCAGTTCATAAGAATCAATTCATAGTAATCATTTCATAATAATCATTTCATAATAATCAGTTCATAATAATCAGTTCATAAGAATCAATTCATAGTAATCATTTCATAATAATCAGTTCATAATAATCAATTCATAATAATCAGTTCATAAATCAGTTCAGTTTCCGCAGTGTTGTCTTGGTTCGAAGACGCTTGAGATCCAGATTTGACCGTCAGTTTCGTGCAGGAGTTTCATCCAGATTTGATCTTTATCTCCTCCGGCTTTGATGGGCATGAGGCAGCTGCGGATGGGGACCAACCAGCCAACCAGCTGCTAGTCATCGATGTTGAGGTAACCAGAGAGTACCCTCTGGTAAACTAACATAACTATGAAAAATGGCCCAGTCGAAATAGTGGATTTACCCAGCTAAATAGCATAGTGCTTTTCCAGTTCGCTATGCAAACGTTGACCAGAGGGTAGCCGGAGAGAGCAGATTTTTCGGCCAAGCCTTGCCTCAGGATGATTTGATTGGATGTTGTGAGTTGAGTGAAGAGGTGCGACACCAATGGGAGCTTTGGGTGCGACACCCACAGTGACGTCGCGACCGCGACCGAAGCCTGGTTCATAGTGGTGAGGATTCCCAAGAAAAAGCCTCTTTTCAGCTTAGTGAATGAGTATAATTCCCCAGATGGATGGAATCATTTCATCTGTGAAATGGGGGGGTTTTTATGGTTAGAATTTCATGGCTTGTTCCTAACAGTGAGGAAAACTCTGGTGCAAGAAACGATGTTTCTGACTTTTCGCCCGCTTCTCAAAGGGTCACAGGTGTTTTTAGCATTTTTTTAATGATCTAAGACACGTCCCAATGAGCTAGCTTTGCGAGCCGCAGCTGTTGAAGAATCAATGGATACTGTTCAAATGGAATTGGAAAACAATAGCTGACTGCTTCGCCACATGGGGAATCAAATTCTTCAGCGTTCGCACGAGATCTTCATTGATGTCCTCACTTTTCCCCCTGCTTGCGTTTTTTGTGCCCCATCCCCATTTTTTCACCTTGATGAGTCTCCAAAATTCCCAAGGGGTTGATTCTTTTGACCCATCTTTGACCCATCTTTCCCCTGCCATCTTTGCATCTAGAGCTCTCATGGCAGGATTACATTTGGGCCACGCAGCAGTTGATGGCCGTTGCCAACCGCTGCTGTGGGGGCTTCTCAGGGGAGGAAAGCCCCATATTTAATGGTGAAACCCATGGGGTTTCCTGTGAAGATGTTCCCAACAAAACCGTCATCCAATGAGGTTTTCTGTTTGAGATGATCATGTAGGATTTTCTGCCCAGAATGATTGGGCAGTTGCTGGTTGTTCGCCACGAGTGCTGGATGTTAGCTCTTTGTTTCGCACTCGTTTCTGCTGGGCTGTACGGCTGTACCACTCATTTAGTGAAGCAATGAAACTTGGGAAGAAACATCAAGAAACTGGATCAAGAAACCGGGAAAACGTGGCAGCTCCATTTCGCTACAGTATGATCCCGCAGAAACCATAGGACCAGAAACGTTTTTTTTCCTCGAATCGACTGACGAAACAACACAGGTAACAAGCGTATTTTGTTTGCGGTTCCAGGATGTATTTATAGTATTTTATAGTGTCATATATATATATATATATGTGCACATGACTAGCACATGGCCAGGGTGTTGTGAAGCAGTCCCTGAGATGTGGATGGGCTTTAGAATTACTGAGCCCGAGAAGAGGCTGTGTGGCTTGACTTATACAACTTATACCCCGTTTCAGAGCCACTAGCTGCTATGTCATTGCGTGTATGGAGATACTGAGATGAACATTTCGATCTAGATATGGATGATATCGGGGTGGATCAAAATGATCAAAACCTATTCCGATCTGTTCTTAACAATCTTAACAACATATTTTGGGGAGTTGAACATCATAAATCATCATAGATTCCATCGCTCTTCATCAGAATTGCCAGGGTTTTCCACCCATGCCCATGCCCATATGCAGCGGTAAATGAACAGTTCGTTCGACCCTGCCAGTTGTCGGGGTTGGAAGAAACTCGATTCCACTAGAAATGGTGAGAAAATCAGGCTCTATGTTGAAAATGATCCGCATTTTTTTCTGCATGAATTATAACATGCTATGGCCCTGAAACAAAGGCGCCTGGCTTTGAGAGACTTCCCGGCGATCCACTGAACATCTTGAGGCAACGGACGCCTGGTGTCCGTCTTAGAAGGCGGCTACAACACCCGTGGTGAGGTGCCGATCCACTGTGGGGACTTCTGTGGTGTTTCTGATATAGCAAGGCCCAATAAAAGCCGGGACACAACGGGAACATGTTCATGGGATGATGATGGAAACAGGATCGAAGTAGGTGCCATTTAGGGAAATACTGATTGAAATACTTGTCGATCTTTTTTTCGGCACCATAGAATGCACAATGGAAGCTGAACCAACCATTTTATGGATACATGATGGAGAGACATAATGGAATATAATGGGATACAAACAAGCAACAATATGAGATTTGGGTGTGTTGGAAATTTTACAGTAATGGGGAGCATATGGGAGCATGATGGTACACCATATTTTCAGACAGACACCATGTAATTTGATATGTTCTTGCAAACTCATCTTTGATTTTTTGTTCGGAAAGCTCAACTTGCAGTTGCTTTTGGTGTTCGTCATTTCTGAATATGTCTTACACTTATGTGTATATTTATTTGATATTTGGAAAACCTCCTGGTAATTTAACAATGGAAAAATGGGCCATGTACTGTATAGACTGTATAGATGATTTGCCTGTGAAAATGGTGCTTGTCCACAGCTATAGTAGGGGAACAATCACCACAAGGCCCTAATATAGCGGGACCAGTGGGAAAAGATCCATGATTTTTTTGTGAGGGATCAGGGTTTGATTCAACCTTAAATCGCATGACATCATCATTTTCCCCGTTACTTAGGAACTACCTCATTTTTGGGCAAACCCATATCATAGTTCACCCCCCAAAAAATGACTTCGAATCGTTATGTTTTGAGAAGTGGCTGCGTTCGACAATCCCGTTGTTGAGTTGTGGGATGTTGTGGGATTATACTATTCAATATATGGAGGTTTCCTAAGTCATTGGGTTACCCCCAAATCATCCATTTCAATAGGATTGTCCATTTTAAAATATTTTAAACCATCCAGCTATTGGGGTATCCCGGTATCCCCATTTTAAGAAACCTCCAGGTCCATAAATGGATTATCCACTTATCCAAATTGTGGCAATTCCTAAGAACCTATGGCAGGATTTCATGGATCAAATCTCAGAGCTGTTTCCTTTGGATTCCTTCTTCCTTTTTAAGTACTCCCATTCCATCGTTATTGACTTTATTGCTTATGTCCCGAAATAATCTGTTGCTATACACAAAAACCGGGTGAATCTGAAGAATGACGATGAAATTCCAATGATGATGGCAAACATATCCGATATCCTATATATCTCAGCAAATTGATAGTGGTCTCACGTCGTGACCTCACTGGAATCATGGTTAGTAAGGGGCAACTCTCCCTTTGTTTCAGGTTAATAAAGTATTGTCATTTAGCCAGATCAAATTAGATTAACATAGATCCTGACAATCACCCATTTGTAGTGGAAACGAGCTTCTTCCAACCCCTATCTGGCAGGGTCGAACTGCTAATTTACTGGAGGGTATGATTTATCCAGATCAGGTATGGGTCAAAACTGGGTCCCCTTAACAATGGATGGCTAATACTGAAATAGACTAAAATCATCTAAAATCTGTGGTTGACCAATACCCATATATAGCAGCCCTGGAAAAGATCGAAAAGTGCGAGGGTTGGAACAAATTTTCTATCTTTTCCGGGCTGATATATAATGATATATATATAATTTATAATATATATATATATATTATGATATAATATGATATAAATATGTATATAGATAATATACTACATACAATATATATGATATATATGATATATAATAGTGTATAATTTGCTGTATTATATAATATAAACAATATATAATAATAACACTAATAATAACAATAATAATAAATACAATAAATAATAATAATATTAGTAATAATATATAATAGTATATAATAACACCAATAATAACAATAATAATAATAAATAGAATGATAAATAATGATAATACATAATAATAATAACACTAGTAATAACAATAATAATGAATTAAGTAAATGCTAATAATAATAGTAAACATCATATATAATAATAATAACACTAATAATAAATAAAATAATGAATAATGATAATAGTAATAATAATAGTAATAATAATAGAATTAATAATAATATATAATAAGAATAAATAACATAATAAATAATAATAATAGTAAGAATAATAGTAATAATAATGTATCTTAATAATAATAAATAGTAAATAACAATGATAGTAACAGCAATAGTAATCCAAATATGAATAAAAGTACTAATAATAATCTTTAATAAAATGATAGTAATAGTAATAATAATAATAATCTATGATAGAATGATAATAATAGTAATAATAATAGTAATAATAATAGTAATAATAATAGTAATAATAATAATAGTAATAATAATAGTAATAATAATATATAATGATAGTAATAATAATAATGAATAGAATAATAAATAACAATAATAGTAATCATAATATATAATAAAATAATAATGGTAATGAATAAAATAATAGATAATAATAAAAGTAATAATAATAGTAATAATAATATATAATAATAAAAACATAATACATAACAATAATAGTAACAATAATAGTAATACTATATATATATATTGATAATAGTAATAATGATGATATATATAATATTAAAATATTAATAATAGTTGTAATAATATCATATATTAGAATAATAGTAATAATACTAGTAATAATACTATATAATGATTGTAATGATACTAATAAATAATAGTAATAGTAATAGTAGTAATAATAATATATAATGATAGTAATGATAATAATAATAGATTAAAAAATCAATAATAATAATAGTAGTGATGATATACGAATAAAAAATAACAGTAATAGTAATAATAATATATAATGATAATAATAATGATAAGCAACATAATAAATAATACTACTAATAATAGCAATAATATATTATAAAATAATAATAGTAATAATAATAGTAATAATAATAGTAATAATAATAGCAATAATAATAGTAATAATAATATATAATGATAGTATTAACAATAATAAATAAGATAATCAATAGCAATAATAGTAATAATAATATATAATAAAATAATAATGATCATAGTAATAATAATTTAAAATGATAATAATAATAATAATGAATAGAATAATAAATAACAATAATAGTAATAATAATATTGAATAAAATAATAAATAATAATACTAATAGTAATATATAATGATAGTATTAATAACAATATATAATATATATAAAAATATATAATAACAATGGTAATAATAATGGTAATAATAATGGTAATAATAATGGTAATAATAATATATAATAAAAAAAGTAAAAATAATAGTAATATTAACGTATAATGATAGTAATAATAATCAAGAACATAAATAATAATAATATTAATAATAATATATAATGACACTAATACTAATAATAGATAAAATAATAGATAATAGATAATAATAATGATATATAATAATGATATATAATAATAATATATAATAATAATGATATATAATAGTAATAATTAAAACACTATATTATTATGATTATTATCGTTATCATCATATATCCCTTAAACGTTTGTGTGTCGTAACATCTCCCTGGTGAACTCCCGACTGCTGCTTTTTTTGCGTTGAGGCTCTGTCGCCATTTGCATCTGCGGTGGCCAGCCACGTGCATCTCGGTCACCTATATGGTTGCTGGGTTGCCCTGAAATGATCATGAAATGATCATGATATATATATATATACAATATTTCATATATATCATATCAACTATGATATGATATTGTAAAAACTCCTCCAGTAAAACCATGTAGTGTATATATCATCGATCTACTCTGTAGCGTTGGTTCAAAAGTATCAGCAGCTTAGCGGATTTTACCCCATTGTCGGTTGACCTGGTAAAATACAG
>Ga0126342_10007317_pt1 | contig 19682 bp, 18 predicted proteins | sample Cyp1metagenome_FD_92528 | JGI IMG/M metagenome (GOLD analysis project Ga0126342, IMG submission 92528) | Coral microbial communities from Lord Howe Island, Old Settlement Bay, Australia - Cyphastrea 1 metagenome | ecosystem: Host-associated > Invertebrates > Cnidaria > Coral ... | reverse complement strand
GTGCATATCGGTTGCTGCTTGAACCCAGTTGAAGGTAGCTTTTTATTATTTCGTTTCGTATGGTGGCTAAATCGTTTGCTGCTAAAAGAAGGCGCATCAGCCTTTTGCAGCCTTAGGTGGTTGCTTGAAGTGTTTCTTGCTGTTGCGGAGTTTGTGGGTTTTCGCGCAGGTGGCCGGCTTCCATTTGAATGATTGTATTGAATACTCTACTGCCCCTTGTTGGCCCCCCTTGCCCATCTAGACTCCTACTGAAGTTTTCAGCCCAGAAAGAAGATGAATCATTATCTTTTCAGTCAATCCCGTTATGAATTATTAGTATAAGTTTAAAACGGGATGGAGCAGGAATCTGCTTAGGAAAAGATGTGGGAAGGTGAAGTATTGAAGGCTTTCTTACTCCGCCATCGTTTCGATATCGTGTCAATTACATTGGGCAATTGAATTAAAACATAGCACGGAGTAGCGGAGTAGCACGGAGTAGCGAAGGATTGGTGAATGTTGCCTGGTGGTTGCTGCATCGCAAATCGCCACATTGGAGCTAGGGAACGGAGACAGCTGATACCACATGTGTGCTTGCAGGTTCCATTTCTGGGGCCGGAAAGTCAATTGAAATGAGGCTTCGCATGTGCGGGCCTCCTCTGTTCCAAATCTATATGCTGATTGCTTAAGTAAACCCAGTTGTACTTTTTTTGTTTGTTGCAAGGGTCGGCCTTTGCTGTGGATTTTGCGATTTTGCGGTCTCATTTTTGGTACCGCCAGACGGTCCCAAAAATGGGACCGTGAAAGTGAAAGTGCTTTTCTTTTGTTCTTTTACTAAGCTGTGCATGCGGTCCCAAAAATGGGACCGCCAGCTGGTCCCATTTTTGGGACCGTGTTTAGGTTCATTTTTTGATTTTTTTGGTATCAGGGTTGCAGAAGCGCAAAGTTTTGGTTTCAATGAAACTTTGTGGCTTATGGCGACCGGAAGGGCAACTGTGGCAAGAGTGTGACGAAGGAAGTCAGCCACCAGCGAACCTGCAAGTACCCCCAAGTCTTTTGGGCCTGCAAGTGCAACTGGGAATTCAACTGCGCTGGCAGCTACTGGCAAAGCTCCTGCGGGTGCTTTGTGGCCTGAGGCATACGGTAACCAGACAACCTGGAAAGTGCCGCCAACCTCTCCTCCAAAGACTTTGCAGCAAGCTGGGGCCAGCTCAGGGATTGGTGATGCACGTGAATACCACAAGAAGTGGCAAGATCGCCCCTACGATCCCAATGATGACCACTGGATTGAGTGTGTTGCAGATTTTTGGGAAAGTTTGGCAAGTGAATGCAGATGCGGCAGATGCCAGAGCTGCAGCAGGGCTCCCTGTGGGCGTCAATGAAGAGTTGACACCGTCACCAGCTCGGCCGATTCACAGTGTAGTGGTCGCCCATCCTGAGCCGCTGGTTGAATGCCACGACTCCTGGAAAAGTGCCGAAGATCATCCAGCCATAGTGGAAGAATTGATGAAAGCGGAGCTGCTGGCTGGCTTCATTGCACATGTTCCGGGTGGAGTGCCAGAACTCAGACGCCAATACAGCCGCGCCGCAGTGGACAAACTGGGTGTCGTTATTCCCTCCAGGCTTGTTGTTGACAGTTCTATCAGCAATGTCACTTCCAACACCATTATCCCGAACCACAAGATGTTGCCACGGATCTCAGATGTCATGGACAGTGCTCCTGTGGTTATGGCACAACAGCAGATGACCCAATTGACATTGGATGTTTCCAAAGCCCACCGTCGGATCCTCATTGCCCCAAATGACAAGAGGTATGCTTTGCTTCCATGCCAATGGTGAACTCTACCGGTGCATCGCCTTGAATTTTGGAGCAAGAACCAGTGGGTGGTATTGGGGACGTGTTGCCGGTTTGATGGTTCGCACGAGTCATGCCCTGCTTGGATATGGACATGCTTTGTGGCAGTATGTTGACGATTTATTGGCCTGGATCGATCGTGTCTCCTCACCCCTTTGGGCATCGTTGCTCGTGGTCTTGTTTCTCATCCTCAGCATCCCCATGTCTTGGCATAAAGCTGCGTTGAACATGGACATTGACTGGATAGGGTGGCGAATCTTTGTGACCACTTGGTCAATATCGGTCCCAGATGAGAAACTGGCGAAAATCTTGGAACAAGTTCACAAGCTTTCAACGGTCAACAAAGTGGCTCTCAAAGATCACTTGGACGGTTGCTTTGGATCACGTCAGGTTGGCACTTCCTCCGACCACTTGCAGCATATCCCAACTACTATGGTGGGGATGGAACATGTGGTTTTTCAACATTTCTTGGCGGACCTGTCCCCGAGCTGACATTGAAAATTGACCTCACGCACAGGCATCAGTCACTGCGCCAGCACGTCAAACTGGTTCGAGTGGCCAATGCGCATGTCCGCTCATTGGACGAGGTCAACAGATTACACCTCAAACCCAGAAGGGTTTGGATTGGACTCACAGACCCATCGTCACTTCACTGGTCTCTTGAGTCGGAGGCCCATGAAGCCCTGCAGGTATGGGCCAAGTCTTGGTGTCCACCCCTTTCACTCTGTCAATGTCGCCGGCGACGCGTTTGGAGATCACGGCCACGGCGGATGCTATGGCTTCTCAATCCATGGCCGGTTTAGGGGGGGGGCCGCTTTCTTTCCCAATGGCTCCTGCGTTTGGGTCCAATTCAGAATCACGTTGGCTGAGGCCAGTGAAGCTTGGAGTTGGGTCGGTAACGACATGCAGAAACACATAGCCTGGGAACTCTTAGCGCAGTTTGCCCTTACTTTTTGCATCGAATCATCCTTGCCTCGATGTCGTGGACCGGTGAATGTCAACAGGGAACGGACAACAGCGCTGCGGACGCAGCCTCGGCAAAGGGCCTTTCTATGACACCTGCGGTGGCCACTGTCTTGTCGCCCTTCTTTGCCTTCATGCGTCAGTTCCAGATCTTTCCGAATATGATACATGTCCCTGGTCACCTTGTGTTGACTCACCTGATGAAGGGTCTGAGGAGTCCTCCCTGTCCAATGATACTATGTCGCGCTGCAATCGCATTTCGCCTGAGGTTCGTCAGACAATGCTTGAGACCAACCAGATACTCAGAACTCGAAATGCCCGACTGGAGCGTGAACGGCAAGAAGCAGAAATTCGCAATGATGTCATGGCCATGGCCTCCTTCGAGACCGAAATCAGAGAAACTGATGGATTGATGTATACCGGTTTGGACTGACTAGCTGTCAAGCTTTGCGTAAAAACATGTATAGTTTTTTGAAACATAAAAAATGGAGACAATCCACTCCCCTTTTGCGACAGAGGCGTAGCTGATAGCCTTAGTGGATTTGCGTGTCGAAACTTCAGTTGTGCACCAAAAGTCCAATTGAGGCGGGGTGAAGACAATTTCACTCTTTTAGAGGTGTGGAGTACAAATGCATTTCAGTAGACACCTTTGCATAGACATGTCAACCAGTTTCATGTCAGTACAGTTGCAAGTCCATGTCCAATACATAGATGTCACCATAGGCGTTTTGATGTGAGGATCAAAAGGGCGCTGCCAATCATCATTGGTTTCTGTACTTCCTCTTAAAGGGGCCATTGAGATCTGGTCCAACTATCATGTCCTCACCACGAATCTCATCCGGTCTCTATATTCCGTACATTCTGCTAGTGCAAACGATGTAAATGCAGGCGAAGATGGATTTCAAAGGCGGCACTTACTCATGTCTGCAAGGTTCAACAAGCCAGAGCGAATGACCTTTCTAAATGTCAAAAGTGGCACTTGAAAAGAGGTATGTGCCAGTGTACATGGTGGATGCGAGCCCTGGGAAGAGCTTCGCTATGCCAACTATGGCAGGCCTTTACCATGCAAAGATGATGGCCGCAGTTTGTACCGAAAATTATGGACAAGTGACTGGTGCTCGCCATGAGACTTTCCACGAACTGTTTATACTTGGGAAAAAACATTGAAGATCATTCCGCTAAGATTGTGTGAGCAATATCCACCCAAACCCCGGACGAGGAGGGGAAAATTCAAAATGACTTTGTGTTTTCGCAGAGCCTGTTGTATATTGACGCTAGGGGGCTCTCTGTAGATGAAATTGCCAACAAACTGGCTCAAACTTGGCGTCATCCGCTTTGATTTCGGCGGATCAATTTCAAGTAGATTTGTAGATTTGCAAACGAGACTTGCTGAAACCGAAGGCTTCAAACACGGGTTGAACTGGTCACCACAACAGTCACCGCTTTCACCTGGCATTTGGGCTCGTTCGATTCCCATGCCTCACGAGGCTAATGAGATCAACTTTCAATCATGGAGCCTGAACTGGGTTTCAAAGGCGTACCACTCCATGACAAGACCACAAAAAAACAATCAACACACAACCAGAAAGGGGACTATTCGGGGGTTTGCGCCCATGCCAACTTGAAAATTATTTCCATACTTGAAGTGCACTTCTAGTCATAAGTGTTTACATATCCTTATCTCAGTTTAAGGAATTATTACCAGGATTTACCAAGGTTATTGCGTATCTGAATCCCCATCTTGCTTCGGTTTCGGCCATGGGTCGTGGATTGAGCAGCCTACCAGCCTGGTGGGAGCGCCTGTGGATCGGGGAATGGCAAATGGCAATCCATCTGACTGCATAGGCAATACGTATCACTGATCACTGATAATGTACAGTGTACAATGTGACAATGTGGTAATCGCCACAGGTTTTTGCACTGAGGCGATCCTCGGTGGCGGAAGATTGGCGACGTTTACAGTTTGCACCGGAGCACGTACGAGGCGAAAACAAAAGTAGGGTCGGGCCCAGAAAATGGGCGCTTGACCTAAAATGGTGGGGTATAATTTGATATAATCGGTATAATGAGACTGATAAAGGGGATTCACCTTGATTCACCACCTGGGCATTTATCTTGAGGCAAATTTTAAGTCGTGAGGTCGGACGAAAGTTGAGCAAGTCCCATGGGGCCAATTTTGATTTTCCACCATTTTTTTGGGAAATCAGAAAGACACAGCCTTTCTTCACCAGTGGAAATTAAACCCATTTCAAAAATTTAAAACGCTTATTTTCTGGGCGCCATCTGGTAATCAGTCACATGGTTTGCTGGATGTTTTCCATGTAAAGATGCCTATTATACGGGATTTCCCAGCAGCCCGCCATGTTTAATTGATCTGGTTGGTTGTATAGTTATATTATATCCCCATGAAATCATGAAATTTCCACCATTGTAGGCCCATTCTAAAATCGAAAACTCCTTTATCACTATTTAGATATATATTTATATTTCCCTATATTGGAGATAATATTATATATTGGAGTTTTACAGTTCTATCTTCTCGGTTCCAAAAGAAAAACCCAGGCGATCGTCGCACGGTGTTGCTGGCAGTGAAGCAAGATGGAGAGGTGGACGTGGGATGCGACGTGGGATGCGACGTGGGATGCGACGTGGGATGCGACGTGGGATGCGACGTGGGAGGTTGAAACCGTTGAAACCGTTGAAACCACAAAGAGTTTGGCGATTGGGGCGTATCACTGCTCTTCACTGCGGTATGTTTGCCAATTCAACAACGGATGCCAAAAGAAGATGTGGATAGTCAGTAGAATCTGAGTAGAATCTGATTCTATGATTGATTTCACATATTCATTGCTTTCGGATCCAGGTGGGATGATGATACCATATTGTTGATGATGTTTTTTTTTATTTATTTTGTTTGTTGATGTTTTCTTTTGGGGGTTTCAACTGTTTCAACTTCTCAGACACATCTATTTGCGGCCCAGAAATTTGGACCGTCCATACCAATTTTCATGGGTCTTCTGTATCTTTCCCCTATCTTTTCGACCCATGTTGGAAAATCCACGTCCTTCGATTTTTCCCAGTCTTCGAATCCATGTTTTGGGCTTGGAATGTGCATCATTCCAGGAATATTGGTATCCAATCTGTCCATTGATGTCAATTGCCATGCTGATTCTTGGGCAGAAAGCCAACATTTTCAGACACCTAATAGATATTGGTGAAATATGTGAAAGATCCACATTTTCCCATCCAACAGGACCACCATGGGTTGAAAAAAACGACACTCTCCAGGCATTGGAATTTGCAGCCAAAGAGCTGAAGGTGGACATTTTTCGCGATTTCGCCAGGAGATTTCCACATTTTTTTGGGTCAAAATTGGTGAGTTTTACCAGTTTTACCATGAAACGTGGTGACTTCACTGGGGAGAGAACAATACAATCCGAGAACAAGTGATAAATGACTTTTCTATCTTTGAATAGGGCTACTTTTCCATGGGGATATTTCATAGATTTCATAGGGATACAACCACATATTTATCCATTTGGATTAGGATGGTGAGAGGATATTTACCCTCTGGTGTCCTCAAATTTGGGCTGCTGTGAAATCCCCTGAAATCATACATCTATATATGAGAAAATCATCGAAGTACAGTTTTTATGGAGGGATTTTCCAAAGCATCGAACTGTGGCATGATCTGATCAAAACAGATGCTTTAAGATGCTAAAAATTTACTGGTGGAAAATACCCGGCCTGGTTATGTCAAGTTATAGCTATTGAAAATGGCCATAGAAATAGTGGATTTTCCCATTAATAGCATGGTGATTTATGATATTTCACCACTCTAAACTCAGGGAAAACTGGGAATTTTCTCAGTTCCACAGGCAGATGTCTCCCTGGTGAAATGCGCGGTTCAGAAGAGTGGTCGGGCGATACGCTTTGCAGAGGTGGTACCACGGGATTTTGGGGATTTTCCATCAAAATTCATCAAACATGGAGATCTCACCAGAAAATGGAGGTATACCCTCTGGTAAACTAACATAACTATTAACTATGGAAAATCACCATTTTTCATGGGAAAATCCACTATGTTAAATAGCTATGTTAATTACCAGAGGGTATTTCATATAGCCAACACATTGCCAACACTATCCATTTGGATGACAATTGGGCCGATATAGGAGGTCCATACTTTTGAGCCCAGCTTGAACATTGAAATATCCAGGACATAAGTTACTGTAGAACGGGATCGTACATGCCTCATACCCTCTGGATTTTTTTGACATAATTTTGGAAAATCACGTCATTGTAGGTAAACCAAGTATAAATGGACCATTTTCCATGGCAAGCTGTGAGTTGGAAGCCGTCCACACTGGTCAAGAGTTGTGGTGCACCCCTGGAAGAGTCGGATGGCCAAAACGTGGACATGCTTGGATGCCAAGCCTAAAACCGGTGTAATCCCCAAACAATTGGATGACCAACACATGCCTCGGCCAATAGAGGAGTCTTAATGTGGTCAACCGGTAGATCCAATAAGAATCAATACTCCACTTACCTCAAGTTTTTCCAATTAGAGAGTATAAAAACACCATTTTCACAAAAGAGGGGAGTCCCTTTCACTGGACAAACATCACGTTTTTTCATTTTTGGCCAACTGCCCCGATTGGCGCCGGCTCGTGGCTCTGAGATTGTGCCAGGGGTCCTGGGGTTCGGGATGTTCGAGATCTGACCAACTGGGCTCCTTCGTTGTCCTTGCTGGGATTTAGTAATTGGGCAGTTACTAAGTGGCACTAAGTGGAAATAACCCAGTTAGATTAGTAGGATACACCCCCCCAGTTTTATGGTCTATCAACCACTTCATAATTGGATTGCACCCCAAGTAATCAGGTTGCTACCAACTGGTGAATGGTAGCATGGTAGGTTGTTACTATGGAGGTAACAGTTTTGACAGTTTTGAGAGAGGAACATGTTTGTCTGGACATGTTGTCTGAGAATGTTAATTTTGATGGTTCAACATCAATTTCCCAATTTTTTCCAGTCAAAATGACCATTTGGATAGTATACCTAAAATTTTCAGACACAACCAGACAGAGGAACATATGCGATCAATGCAGAAATTGACTTTTTCGCAGACAGATCTTGGCTCTCAGGCCACAGCCGAATCACGTAACTCGACTTCCCCCTCCGTGGGATTGATGAACTCCCCCCATTAGATCCATTAGATCCTGGCGCCCCCGCGTGAACAAGGCTGGGATGGGACCAGCGGATCTGGCGGACATCCTGGGGTAATGGAGGATGGAATCTGATGGAATCAGATGGAATCAGATCTAGCAAGGGCACAGCTCGTAGGAGAGCTGGTTTCTTTAAGCTACATCCACCTTCCCACGGACCTTGGTTGCTGCATGCCGCGGAGATTTTGGGCCAAGGTATAGGGGGTTGTTAAAAAAAACAAACCTGGCGTTCATGCAAGATGGTTTACCCCAAAAACTGGCAAGTTGCTAGTGATTAATGCTTTTGGGATATGATGATGGTAATTCTTGATGCCCAAGAATGGACCAGAAAGGAATGGTGGCCAATAGCCTTTCGAATCTATTTACGCTGGGGGCCCACCTCGCACCAAGCAATTCCGATAGATGTACTGTAACAAATGGACAGTGGCGGGTTCCTTCCCTGCACATGATGCAACAAACCTTGATCTAAACACTTTTTCCATTTTCAGACCCAGGTTTCTCCAGATTAGGGCACTGCGCAATTCCAAATTTACAGCTGGGCACGGGGGTCACATGGAACCATTTCCACTGGGAAGCGGGGTAGGTTCAGCCGCAGGGTTTCAAGTCGTTGGGCCATGGAGAGCAGGTCAATGCAGCTCACAGGCTTCGACCCAGGGCAGGACATTTTGAGGACCCTATGACTTCAAACGTAGTCATAAGGGTTATATCCCAGCTTGTGGAGGGTATCACCATAGCTATACCCATTTAAGGCCCCAACACCTCCAAGTAATTTCAAATATCTCCCGCATTTACCTCTCGAAATTTGATCAAATCGAATACTAAACAGGGGTTTTAAGGGGAGTCTTTGATATTTGGGGGACGAGATTGACTTAGGATCGTAAGTTCGTGCTGTTTCTATTTTTTTGCAGGGGGTTGAGGTATGTCAAAAGACAACCAAACTAGAAGTGAAGGTTGAGGGTGCTTAACATCTGAAGCGTTTTTAGGGTTTTTCTGACCCTGGGGCTCATTGGTCCGTTTTTTTTTGACTCATAGCTAGGTTAAATCCACGTTTTCACTCGGTGGTTCATCCCACCAAAAAGGCGCATTAGATCCATGGTTCTAAGTGGGACAAGTAGGATTAATCATGATTAATCCACTTACAATCGAGGTTTTCTAACTTTCTAAGTAGGATGAACCACCGCGCACCCCACTTTCGCTGCGTATCCAGACACCCTGCGATCCTTTACGGCTTCTGCTGCGTCTGGGCCTCCGGATGCTGTGCCAGTGCGAGTTCAGCGTGCAACGGCAGTGGCTAAGGCGCCCCACATGGTTGGCCTGGGGTTTGAACAGGTGGGAACAATAAATGGTAGTAACAGTCACCAACAAACATGGTGGTTTTTGATGGGGATGTTTTCTTGGAATATTGGATATTGATGGGATAATTCTATTGGATGATTGTGATATACCAGGACTGGGGGCGATTTTTATGGCTATAACCATGGGATTTAGCACCCAGAAGTTGGGATATGGGGCCCCTACAACTATGGGTATATTATATAAAAGACGTGATCCTTGGACAATTTTTCACAGTTTGCTACGGAAAAGCACCATTAAAGCCGACAGGTATCTATCAACCAAATGGGTCTGAGCTCCCACAGCACACTGTAACAAAGTACCAGAGGTTTTATGTGGTTTCGGCAGTGGGAATTCACAGGGCACATGTTTCAACCAAGGGGTAAAGGGGGCCCACGCGAACGGGGGCGAGCCGAGAAGCCGAGAAGCGGCCACAAGCTGAGACGAGGTTCCAGAAGGACAAGAAACGACATGGAAAACTGACAGAATTCAAGGGACATCAAAGACGCCGGAGCGAAAGCAAGGAATCATAAGGATTTGGCCCAAAAGGAAGGAGTTGAAACTAAAAAGGAGGCAATTGCAAAGAATGGAATATAATTGAGTCATAAGGAATAATTTGAACCGATATTAGGATTCCACAATGATTACGTATAGGAAGGACGCGAATTCCCCGATCGGGGCTTGAAAAAAAGTGAAACGAGAAAAGGACATTAAAATCGCCCTCTTTCCAAATCGCAGGCGTCCCTGTGTCTTCGTGGACAGCGGAAGAGAAGATGACTACTTCCACCGACATTCGCGTGCACAGGCAAGCGCGCCCTGACACCAACAATATATTAATAGAGCTTCTCAGCCTCGGAAGGGTCGGGGGTTCGCAAAAGGGTCGCAGCGTCGAAGCGTCGGCAGCTAAATAGCGTCGCGGCATTGGTCGTTCGCAACAGCGTCGCAACGCGAAGTGTCGCAGCGTCACCCTCTCCTTGCAGTGTCACGGCGTCACGGTGTCACTTGCTCGTTCGGCCTCCTTTTCCCCCTGCACTGTCATATTTGATATTTGATGAGGGGAAAACATGGTTTCCAGTAAGCGTGCCCAGAAAGCATTCCAGTGAAAAAGACGATGGAGACGTCCAAGTCTCGGCAGAGACCGCCGTGAGGTTGCCGTGGGCCCCGAGACATATTGGACGACGCAGCGAAGCTTCTACCAAAGCTCCGACGCTGGGTGGCATGAGGGCCAGTGTCAGTTCAAGGTTGATGGCCCAATCTTGGGTTCCAACGGTCATGTTTCATTCTGCTTGAACCAAGTGGCAGGTTTCCAAGTGAGGCCCGTGAGACCTGAACATTTATTTCGCTGGCACTTCGGGGTGCAATTCGAGTGAATTAACTGGATATAAAACCATTATTGTAGGGGCTCCTCATCCCAACTTGCACATGTGGTACCCACAAAAATATTACAAAAAATCACCTTGATTAATAATGATTAATCCATATTAAACCATTATGAACCCATGAGCCCATGATGAATGAACCCATTTTTTCTTCCCCGTTTTTCTACCCGAGGTTCAAGGCTCGAAGTGCGCCCGGTGGAGCGCCGCGCCGCGCAAGTTCCATCGGATCTATGCACGGACGCCGGGGCCCGGCAACTACGAATTGACGCCTGGACGAAGTGCGACATGGTGGGATTATTGTTGATGGGATGGGGGTAGCACCATGGTGAGAAGTTGACATTTGTGGCCATTTTTCCTTAAGAGTGACATTTGAATGCAGAATTTAGGTATGTGTTTAGGTGATGGCCAAGGAATTTTCGGGACATCCCAAGTTGTGTTGGTTGATTTCAACGTTTTGGCATGTGACATCAAAATTGGATAAATGACCGCTTCATCTATGGGCCTTGCGCCAACCAAAACAGGGCTTTGGTCATTTCAACACTTGAGGCACTAGGTACAACATCACGAAATATATACTCATGTGGGTAAAACAACGCCATAAACCATCTCCAATTTCACCATTTTTATAGGTGGTATAAACTTACCATTCCCAGTCATAGTTGTTTATTGTTTCACCCACATTATAATACACTTATACTTCCGATCTTCTCCAAGTGGGTCTTCACACTTTGGTAGACGTGGGTGCTGTGGATCGTGCTGTTCAATTCCACAATTCGATCAGTGAAAATGTGCAATATTCAAATTGTAGGCATTGATGGTCATTGGTGGGCATTCCTATTCTCACCCATTGTCATCCATGGTGATATTTGTAAAGAACGATACGCACCTGCATATCTATAGAGATGCAAGGCTTGAGATCACGCAATGTATCCTCTATGTATGCGGTATACCCCAAATCCACTGCTGAATCATCCTCTTCCCAACTGAATGGTCATAAATTGGCTGTATGCCCCAGTTTCATGCGCACCCTCTCCAGACTTGGTGGGAGAATCGACAGGAAGACCTGAAAAATCACATCCATTGGGGCTACTATTTGGTTATCTCAAAATTTGCGCTTATAAAAGGCACCCCCCCAAAAATCTCTAGAAAAGTGAAATCCCACTGGTGACCAGTGGTAAGTTTCGTTTTTCTTTGGGGTACGACCTATCAATGACCGCAGGAATCGAGATCTCCAGAGTGGATCTGGGAGCTTCTCCAAAGCTGAGCGCTTCCAAGTACCTCGTGACCCTCGTGACTCTTTTGGCATCCAGGGGATGGTGGGATTTCGCACAGATCTCGCCATGATTTATGTTATTGGATATCTATTGGACTATTCATGGGAATATTTTCTTTTAATGGGATTTTTGAAGCAACGAAAATCAAGAGTTGGATGATACCTAACTTTTGACCATGGCATGAAAAATTGCTTTGCGATGAAAATCAACTGGATTTGATAATGATTTAATGGGGACTGAATGGTTATTTCATGCGGATATAAATATACACAAACAATAGTTGGGATTCAACCAAGAAAAGATCGGGATATGAACCATCAAGACTGGTTTGCATCACAAGTGAGACATATGGACCAGCAATAATTGACCATATAACGCACACATTGGGTATGAGCTAGCCAAGAGTGCAGGACTTGATGATGGAAACAGCAGACAGATATGATGGCTTTCACCAACTACTTGGGAGATCTGACGGGATTGGACCCACAGCAATCCAGAAACATGTGGATCTAATATGACCAGGAAAGGAACTTTTAAAAACATGGTACGCAGCAAAGTCTGGGCCGGTGACCCACTGGGTGCATGACACACATGACACATCCATTTTGTTCAGCAACTCTTTTCATAAACAACTTTTCACATCGTGACAGCAGGGACTTTTGAGGCTCTTTTTCGGCAAACAGGTCCAATCCCATCAATACCATCGCAAGATACTCCGCGACTGACAAAGATTAGTGCAGTTGGGGTACGAATTTTTAGATGGAACACTTCGGGATGACCTTTTTTGAAGATGGCATCCCAGCATCCCCAGCAGGCGCTGCGTTCTGACACAGGTTCCGAGAAATGTAGGGTGAACTGACCATGGGACTGGTGCTGTCAGATGGGACTGGTAAAAGGGGTCCTATGAATCCATGGCTTGATCGAAAAAAAACCCGGTGAGGCACCATGATTTCCATCCCCCACCTCGGTGTAGAATTCATCTTTTCACTATCGAAAATATGGGGGGGGTAAGTTCCTAAATCATGGGGGTACCCCAATAGTCGTACCCCTTTATTTATCGCTGGATGGTTTCAAACGGAAAATCCCGAACAAACATGGATGATTTGGGGGTACCTCTATGGATTGAAACACCCATCTGCTCAGTTCACCAGGTGAGCAGCCCAACTCATCGAAATCTGCCGACGTCTTACAGCCAAGTCGTGCCATGGCTGAGCTGGGCCGGGTTTAACCCCCAAACCATGGTAGGGGATGTAGGGGATGAAATCACAGATTTGGGACCATTTAGTTTGGTGGTGTTTGATCGGAATATTGGCTATTGAGATGGGATTAAATTCTTACTTTTAAACATGACATGTGTGATACAACCATGATTCTAAAGGGTGACAGTATGGATTCTAAAATGGTGGGATCCCCTAACATGGGAGCTATCCTCTAGAAATTTCAGATCTGGACAATTGCCATTTTAAATGCGCATGTGTGACATCTATCATCTAGAAATGGAGCATTTCCCCAAGAAAAACGGTTGAGTTACTATGATCCGCAGCCACTTTGTGTTCGCCATGTCTTGGTGAGGCAACCCCCGCAGCGTGAGTGTGACAAGCTCTACCTCAGTCCTGCCCAAGAGCTTAAGACCCTGGCAGCAGACTCCCAAGGAGATGAACTTGGAATGGGCTTCACTGGTCTTGGCTCTGAAAATGATTCGTTGAACCCCAACATTGGCCATGAAAACCATCAAATCATAGGAAAACCTGCGGCTGAAAGCTAGTTGATTTGGGTGTTTTCCTAAGATTTTCAGACAAAGCCTCATGGTTTGTGCCAGGGCTTTCAGCTGGGAACGAAACGGTGGTCCGATTTGACGAGGAATCCTGAGAATGAAGCTGGAAACCCTTGGGATTTGTCAATGATGTTGCCATGCAGTTGGGCCCTAGGAGTCGCCTGGGCCAACGTCCTTTTGGATCTTTGGTTCAGCATGTCAGCAGATGCGGCAGATGAGTTATTTTTTTTGGAGGGTTATCTGAGTTATCTGTGCTTGGTTTATTGGATGAGTTGACTCAGATGACCTTTGATTGTTTGAACCCCTACCAACCAGAAAGAAAGGGACGACACAACATCGCCGACAAGGAAATGGGACAGGATGGCGGGTCTTGCACACTGCTTAACTGAAGTAATGATCACTGGAGTTGCATTTCCATCCCAGATTTTGTCGGTTTAGTTCATATTACTACCATTCCGATTCTAAGGGCTACCATGGGCTACCCAATTCAAATTCATGTGCCCATGCCCATCGATGGTTTGTGTATTCTTCTTGGACATGTATCATATCGAATCCGTGTACAGAATTTGCTATTTCGACTTCGCACGTCTTCTTTCTTCATCCACATCAGATTGCTGATTGCGGGGTGCAGGTGGACCGACAACAATGGGGAAACATATTCGTGAAATATGACATGTATTGGAAGGTCGGTAAGTCGCACATCCCTAAAGAAAGCTCGTGGCATACCAAGGCATTCTGTAGAGAATTTGGGTTTACCACCACCGCACTTCACAGGTCCTGGCCATGTTTCCACCAGCTTTCTGACAGTGTTCAACTGTTCCACAATACCGTAGTCCTTCTTGTACAATTTGGAATTTATGGGTGATTCCGAGTCCAAAATTGAGGCTTATATTAAATTATATATGATTTATATGCCCGTTCTTCACATTGGAGGACCCAGTCTGGAATAGGTCAAGGATTCACCGCCTGTCACCGGCCAAGGAACACCCAAAGGGACGATCAAACGCGTTCCATTCAGGTGGCGCGTCGCGAAAATCAAAGACGTATGGGTAAACCTTGAGTAGGTAGTTCTACATTCTATAGTACAGATTATATGTATGTGTATATATATATATTATCTATATATATATAGTTATAGATATACATGCTATGTGTACCGGAGTGTTTTTTGTGTCAGAGCCAGCTAACATAAAAGCCGTGGCAGGGTATCCAAGATTAGCCATTCTGGTGCACAAAGTGGTGCCCTATAGGTATATCTACCTACCATAGCCCCAACACTTACTTAAGTTGTAAACCAACTTAGCTAACTTGGCTATCTGAAGTTGGTTAGCTGGTTATATATATATACATATACATATATATATACATATACATATATATATATATACATATATATATATATATATATGTAAAATACATATTCCACTTATCCCCAGTACATCCCCATTTTCGTTAAGGATCCTACGAGCACCATTTTGCAGGTGAAGGGTGGCTTCCGATTTGGCGAGGCCGCGCGCGACTTCAGCATGAGGAGCAACCCGCTATAGGCCGAGGGTTTACCACCGATTGATGCCTGTTCAATAGAGAAAATATTGGAAATAATATGGGTTCCCATTGGAATTAGGTGCACGAAGCGTTTTTGGCCAAGCCCAAATGTAGGTTTGAACACCAGCCAGAAGAGGACTTTTCGTTGGGAACCCCACCACATCTCCATTCTTGTTCGTCACATCTCATTCTTGAAAAGCCTACCTGAAACAGATTTCCACTGTCTGATGATGGTTGATTTCCAGACCTGAAAAGTTTGGCCATTTTGGGATAGTTACCCCAATCCTAACAATGATTTATCTATGTGGTTGTCATCCATTTGTGACGGTCAGGTGCGGCATCATGTTGGCGACGTTCTGTGTGTAGAAAAGCGTGCGAGTTCCAAACTGAGTGCAGCTTCAAACAGCAGAACATCCACTGGGAAATCTGTGGGTTTGTCTCAGTTTGTGATACCATGGGATAGCCCGGAATGGCTACATGTTACTAAGGAAATTATCCTGAAGAATGGGATTTTGGGCTCCGGAATTTTGAGACGACCTTGGAGATAGAATGTAGGTTACTGTTTGTTATTTAAAGGTGCCTGGCACAATAAAAAATACTGTAATGGATGATTCAGATTAACCCCTTTGATACAATGGGTGGTGGTGGCTCGTACACCATCAATAGATCGATGGTAAACCCCACCATTTCTGGGTCACCTCGGGGAGATCCAGGAAAAATAACACCATCTCCTTGGGAGACCTTTCTGCCCCCTGTGGACGCCAGGCATGGCCAAGACGGCGACATGGCGCTGCCTCCTGACCCTTCTGACCTTCGGTCCCTGGAGCTGTTGCTAAGGCTAAGGGCTGGGAATATGGAGGATTTACCATGGATTTACCGATTTACCATGAAAAATGAGATCTGGGGAACATGGAGATATCATGGGGATAGCGGAGATTTCGCCAACTCCATGTGGGTTTGTCTGTTCCTTGGGGGTCTACCACTAATTACGGCAGATTTAATGGTGAAAATTATGATAAACCATCAAATTTGGGGAGCTTCTTTTCAGACAAATCAACATCTTGCCGCGAAAACTGGATCAGTTGATCAACAAAAAGAGTTCAGTGGCAACAAAAAGTCCCAAGTAGCCTTTGGTAATCAAACATGGCAATGGGAAATCCCCTCTAAATGGAGGTTCTAATTGGTAAATCATCGCAACAAATGGGGGATTATAGCGCTAGCCATGTTTGAGTACCGGAAGGTCGCAAGAAAATCAAGCAGGTGTCAGCATACATCCAGGGTTGATCCCTTTCAACCGAGGTGCTTGGAACTGCTTCCTGCGGCCTGCTGGCTCGAAAGGGTCCAGAAAGCCACGGTGGCCTGGCAAGTCACTGTGGACGGGGATTCAACGGGAGACATTCAGAGAGGCCAGATGAGCTGCTTATGATTTCCCATCTGGCAAAATTGAGGCGTTCGTGGTAATTTTGGGGGTATACTCAGTATACTCCAAAATGATCAGATTTTTCAATGAGACAAATTATGACAAAGGGTTGAAATATGAAACGTTGACAGCCGAAATGCAACTGCAAAGTTCGGAAATCAAGCTAACAACGTATCTTTCACAGTACTCACAATACGCAACCTGGAGTCCTTGGGAGTCCCCAAAAAAATTCAGTGGGACACATCCATCGTCTGTTGGAGTTTTTGGGAGTCCGCGACCGAGGTGGAGAGCTGCCGATCGCGATAAATTTTCTGCGACTTGGGCGAGCTTAATGGGGATGTTGGAATTGGACGTTGGAGAAAAACTATGTGTAAATGGATTTTCATGGGGATCTACCTACAAGAATGGGTGGTAAACATGTGTAAATCTCATGTCTATATGGTGGATAAACCTACATTTCGATCATGAACACCCTTCCCTCTCAAGTGGTGGATAAACCATCAACAAGTTTGTGTTCGTCTACAAATAGGGGTCTGGGATAGCTGATAGCCTAATTTTGTGGGAATTTCAAGGGGAAAAACGCGGTCTTAAATGGTAGGACTTTGCGTTTCCAATTTTCTAGCACCCCCACTGAAGCTGAATGAATGGAATGCATTTCATGTGTTGTCATTACTGATTCGTGTGGTATTCTTAATGTCTTTGGAATTAGGCATTGGTTACGTTGAAAACCAGTTTCTGTGTTTGAGCACCAACTGGGATGACCCAATTGATAAGCCTTTTTTTTTTGAGGCAGCAGACTCATTCTGGGCCGCGGCCAAACGTTCCCAACAACATCCAATCTTGGATAGACTTGGTCTTTTTAAATGAGGTAAGCAATGGTTTGGGTTGCGCGAAAAGAGGAAGAACTCGCTTTCCCGCGTGGTGACACACCTGCAGCATCCTGAGGTCGGGCAGAGGCGTTGGAAGCAACCGGTTTTCCCCATTTTGGCTATTCTCATGATGGGAAAATGGGAAATCATGGGATGGAATGGGGCCATCCCATTGCAGTTTCGTCGAGACTGAAATGCTGTTTCTGGTTTCATCATGGCTGGTATCACTTTCTATCCCCTTGGAGGTTCCCAGCTTCGTGCAGCCAACTTGTATCATACGAGATTCACATGATCCCACCAAATCATGTCACACAGCCGTCATGGCAGGCTGCTCAGCAGACTGTGCGGAGACCCGTTGCAGCGCCATGATGCTTGAGTTTGCCAGAATGGGATGGTCTAAGACTATCTGAGAATATTAACTCATCCGGATACAACGAATGTGATACGGGCCGCAACGATGGTTGAAAAGGACATTTCAAAAACAACATAAGGGTCCATTAAAACCCCAACCTTGTTGGCATGCTCCCCTTGTTGCTTAAAAATCAATGTTCAATCTCTGTTGTTCGGACACAATTTTGACGGTAACATCTGCACTTTGTTGATTTGCCAGGGCAGAAATCAGAACCAACTGGATGATCCATTTCACTAAATCATTTATACCCAGTAGGTGGCTTAGTTGGTCCAATTTCAAAACCTGATCTTTCTGAAATTCCCCATGATTTGTGATGAGTCCTCACTATCAGCTTGTAACTCCCCACTCACGGCCACCAGCCATTTCAGCCGGAGATCAAACGTACCCGACGGGGGCACGTGCCGCCATGTTTATCAGATCCAAAAACTCCAGGCCCCGAAGGGAAATTGGTTGGGTGTCTGTGATCATGAGGTATTGGGTATACACCAAATGTCACCATTTGGATGAAAACTATGAACAACCATTGGAGTCTTGAGATACCTTATGTCCATATAAATGCAGATAGGGAGGTAGCAAGCAAGCAAAATGGGTGTCAGAGAGTTATCAAGAATGTGTACCCACGTACATGTAGGATTGTTCATCACTACATACCTGAAAATGGTTAAGTGTGGAGGATCACCTTCTCACAAAAAAACAATAGGTTCAAGGAAATTCCACCCAAATCAACATGAATCACATGTTGACATGGTACTTAATACTAATTGTCTTCTACTCACTTGGTTCAAGTATATTGTTTTACTGTCCACCCCTTGGGGACCATCCTAGCTGCATCCAGTGGTTGATATCCAAAATATCGATCCCTATGAAACCCCCCAATACTGAACGGTTACGGTTTACGGTTTGGCCCCCTCAGTTTTTTGCAAACGGTTTCATGACCCCAGACCCTTGTTGGATGATAAGGTTGACTTCCAGAATTCATCATAAAATGCTCAGCCCCATCACCCCATTCCATCCTATGATTTCTCTGGGTGAATCTGCCCATGTTTGGACAGACCCTAGTATCATATTGTTGATGCAACCCATTCCGTTTTATCCGAAATTATTTCCCATTGTTTTTTCCTAATCAAATCACCATTCTTGAAGCTAAATGTACCATGTAGCTACCGTATTTATGTGTATATATATATATTGATATGCATACATCCCAATCTATTAATGGAAATCATGATATATATATATAATATAATATATATATATATTTATTTGTTTCAATATATTTCCATTACATATCCCAATGATATTTATATATATATATACACATTATAGCACATGATACTATACCAATATTACATCCCATATTTTGTGTTTTTTTCTTTGTGAAATCTCCCGGATTTTTACCCCTTCTACACATGTTTTTCAGGAGAGGCAAGACTAGCGACTTGTCCTTGCTGGAACGAAGAGAGGCAGCTTCCTGTTGGAAGCCAAGGTGTTTGAGCCATTCAAAATGCAATTGGCTGGTAAATATGTATATATGCACATATATATATGTATATGTATATATGTATATATGTATATATGTATATATGTATATATGTATATATGTATATATGTATATATGTATATATGTATATATGTATATATGTATATATGTATATATG
>Ga0126342_10007316_pt1 | contig 19684 bp, 16 predicted proteins | sample Cyp1metagenome_FD_92528 | JGI IMG/M metagenome (GOLD analysis project Ga0126342, IMG submission 92528) | Coral microbial communities from Lord Howe Island, Old Settlement Bay, Australia - Cyphastrea 1 metagenome | ecosystem: Host-associated > Invertebrates > Cnidaria > Coral ... | reverse complement strand
TATGCCAGATAGAATGTCAAATAGAATGTCAGAAGATATGTCAGATAGAATGCCAGAAGATTTGCCAGTAAGAAAATGTATAAATGTCATGGTGGGGATCACACGAAGTAAAGTAATTTTTACTGTTTGTGATTATCTAAAAATTGCTGTTCTTATTAGGAAAATATGGTTACTATTGTATATTACTCAGTTGTGTTATTATTGTGAGAATGGGGCACCAATCGGCCAACATAGCTGGTTCTGTTTTTTGCAAAAAAACACCACTAACCATCCCAAAATGGTGGTCAACAGGCTGTTGAGCCATACTAAATGGGAAAACACCATTTCTTGGTTATATAAATAACATAATGGAAGCCTGGTTTCGAGAAGTGAATGTTTTTTTTTTTTTTTGTTGTTTTCTTGCTTGCCTTGGAAATAGATGACAATAGATGAACCAGCCAAAGATGAAGGTTCTGGATGCTAAGGATCATCCATTTTTTCTAACTGGACAACCATCAGTAGATATGAATGGCATGGGGAGATTTCCCCTTACCAGCCCTTGATTGCAAAGGTAAATACCTGGTTGGTGGTTTGGAACCATGGAATTTTATGACTTCCCATATATGGGGAATTTTATTTTCCCAACTGACGAAGTCATATTTTTCAGAGGGGTAGGTCAACCACCAACCAGAATATCAATATCCTTTCCAGAAACTTGAAAATGGTGATTCTCCATATAGTTATGTAAACGTTTTATCTTAAAGGGTAATACATACATTACATATGTTGGTATCTGAAAATTACATATGAACCAGGTAAGCATCAGTGACGTGAACTATGAACAGTCACATGAAGTATTGATTTATTAGTGACATGACATGACTATTAGCCACTAACATTGTCATTAACTATTGACAATGTTGAGTCCATCTTCTGATGTCTCCGCTTAACCATTGGCAACTGTTTTTTGCAGATTACTAACCGTTAGTGCTGGGATCATCACTGCTGTTTTTTTCAATGCTGAGATGAAGGTTTTCAAAATAGGGGTAGTCCTAAATCATCCATGAATTCATAGGATTTTCCATTATAAATCATCAAATTTACTAGGGTTTTCCATTATAAACCATCCATTTCATCCATTTTAGATTGGGATTTTCCCATGGAAATAAACCATCCAACGATCAAGAGGTACTTTCATTTTGATGGAAACCTCCACGCAGGAACCAGCGTTCATGGTGATGCAGCCCTACTCAGATTTCCCGAGCGTGCCGGAACTTGCCAGGCAACTGAGATTTGGGGGCCTGCCGAGAGCGGGGTCTTAACAGTTTTTTTACATCATTTCGCAATCTTACATCCATGAAATACCATTTTTCATATTGTTACTGAAAACCACCTCGAACTATATTATCTATTCTTCATTGAACTAAGTACTGTACACAATAAAATAACTAACTAGGAAAGCCCACAATAATGTTAGTAATTATGTAATTGTAGAATAACAAACAATAGTTAGTTACAATAATGTTTGCTTCTTTAGGGGCTACAAAAGCTTTGAGCTTAGGACATGGATCACCTCTGTTGGAACCAAAATTCGCCAAGAGTTGCGTTTTTTCTGTCGGAACGTCCCCTTCGATTTCATGACCAGCTCGGTAAACAGCGGAAACCACACCAATCCAACTACCTATCTTAAACCATCTATAAATCCACTTGTTTGCTGGTTAAATCATGTTAAATCCCCATGTTTAGTCTATGAATGAATAGCCATTACTTCTTGGGGAGCCCTGCTTTGTCGGAGCCGTTGTTCACTCCATGGCTGGACAACTGTCCGAGAGGCTGGAGGACCTTGACGATGCGCTCAACGCGCAGCCCCCACAGTTGAACTTCCCGGTGGTTGGAACGGATGCCGCTCGCCTGGATCTAGTGACCTTGGAAATAGAAATCTTTAGGGAAGAATGTGGTAACCCCATAATGTACCCTCTGGTAATTTGCTACATAGCTATGGAAAATTTGGCCCAGTTACAGTTGATTTACCTATTAAAAGTGGTAATTTTCAATAGTCATGTTAGTTTACCAGAGGGTATCATCCCCAAAATCACCATTTTTATCTGTAGTTTTCCAATCGCCAAGTGGTAGGTGCCAATGGTAATTGGGTGTCCCGTAGTACTTAACATCTTTAACATGAACTTGATATGGTTAAAGAACAAACGATAGACTTATATATAAATCAGTTCAAAATTCCAAGGGTTTAGGCTTGAATATGGACCCAGACGTCTATTCCTTGATATGTGCCATGGCCGAAAGTTAAGATGACATACCCTGTGTTTGAGGGATGGTCAGGTCAGCCAGTACCGTTTGAGATGGCCACAACCCATCCTATGTAACCTGCTATCACATCACTTGGAACTATTTTCTGATTGGTGGTTTGGCACAAGATTTCTATGTATTTTTTTGACTTTCCATATATTGGAAATTTAATCATCCCAACTGACGAAGTCATATTGTTCAGAGGGGTAGGTCAACCACCAAGCAGTTTTTGTTGGGGGTGATGTTTCAGACACAAAGATGAGGGATGCGAGAGTCTACTTCTTAGACATTGATGATAGTTCACATCATAAGCAGATGGGATGTTCCATTGGGATATTCCGATATTCCATACAAAACATAGTTGAAACCATCATTACGCACCAATTCAACTGAACTTGTTTTTATCACATCGAATATGGGTTGTCTATGTGATGCAAAGTTCCATGTTCTGTCCATTGAAAGACATTTTACTATAAGTCCATTCAATTTCAGGCTTTCTTACTGTAACCGTTGTGCATATGTCAATTCTAACTTGCCCTAAAAGCCCGTTCCCCTCCATGTACCAGATGGCATCCCCCAAATATCTTCATTGATTTATGTCATCCCCATTGAACTAGTTTGATATACCCTCTGGTAATTTAACATAGCTATTGAAAATGGTCATTTATAGTTGATTTTCCCATTAAACATGGTGATTTTCCATAGCTATGTTAGTTTACCAGAGGGTATCTACCACAATCCGTAGTGTGTTAGTTATAAACCAACTCGGCAAATCCAGGGCCCCATTGACCCACCATGTCCCTACTTCACGGTGCAGTTCTTCAGTGGCTTCAGCATAGTTATGAGGCTTATATCCCAACTTGTGGGCCTAATAAAACATTTGTTTACCGAGTTTTACAATCCCAGTCCTGCACTCCCAGGTAATGGTTCCATCCTATTAAGTCGCATTATTTCCAGAAATCACTTCTTCAATCTCATAAAATCTCATTCATCTCATCAAATCTCATTAAATCCCATGAATATCTCATGAAACCACCATTTTTGTCATGCTTCACCTGCCATTCAACTAGCATTTCCTGGTGAATTCTCCCAACCGCAGCCAGGACTTCCTGCTGCAGCACCACCCGCACCACCGCACGCTGCGCGGCGCCGTGACACGGCACAGCCTCCAGGAGCTGCGACGGGTGCGGCTGTTGACGCAAAGGCTGGGGCGAGAGGATGACAAATTGGCAGGTCTTCATAAATAGACATCATCATATCATATCATATACAGTTCTTAATGTATATATATATAGATAGATAGATATGTATGTAACATATGTATGTATCTGTATATTATATATATTGTAGTAGAATCATAAGAATGTCAACTATACATGATATGAATGTAACAAATAGTTCATGATAGTACCGTTCAAAGTAGTATATACATATCGTATGAAATAATACGACATATACATAATATGATTATCATAGTAGTATGTGGCATATATTCATACGATTATGTATATTTGAGCAATAGTATTTATTATTGATCATATGGAAGCTCAATGTGTTATAGAATGGTATAAACCAAGCACAACTGGTGGTTGCATCAACCAACCAATGTTTTATGGGGGATATATCATCGGGATAAAATGGGTGTATTTCATGAATATATATATATATATATATATATTATATTATATATATATAATATTGGGAAATACAGAACATACAGCATGAAAAGGGGGCTCACCTTTGTGGGTCAGCTGGTGATTTTTTTTTCAAATTCACATGGGTTGAACCACTTGGTGCTATGGGGAACATGGTACCCTCTGGTAATTTAACATAGCTATTGAATATGGCCATTTGTAGTGAGTTGTCCCATTAAAAATGGTGATTTTCCATAGTTATGTTAGTTTACCAGAGGGTATCTAAGGTTAGCTCTGGGATGGTGTTTCAACAGTTCAACCTTCAGTGGGGTGAAATGCATCAAAGTCGGGGTTTCACTGGTGGCACTTCTGACTACACCTGTCAAGAGAAATCATATGAGTCAGTGCAATGAATTTAACCACCATGGTGAAACAGTACAACACTACCATGCTTTAACCGGTGCTATGCATTCAAGTAATGAGGATACCATGGCTTACGCGGCTTACGTCCTTCCTTTGCAGAGTCATGGATTCGCAATTCCCTCCATCCACAAGGTGGTGCCCCTGAAATCGCTAAGTTTGGTCAGAATTCTAACAACTATATGGTTTATGGTAGATTTATCAAACCAGTAAGTTCATTCATTGCGTTTCTAATCCTTAATCCACCTAACATATAGAACTGGCAGTTAATCACTACCCATGGCCCCGCCAGGTGGGAGGAGAGTTCTGAACTGCTGTGTGATCCGTGTCCTTTGGTCCTGGATCCCTTGTTTACGGTACAAGAGCTCTACATCACCTTGAAGGCGTGAAAATTGGCGCAGTCACTGAGTGTTTGGACTGAGATAAGATCCCACTGCCAATCTGTCTTCATCCACTTCATCCTCCAATTTTGGTTTATGTCATTGGCATTTTTAACTGTTTTGGGATGTTTTAATTGCAACATTTCCACCTTTATATGACGGTTCCGTCCAGATGTGGTGACCATGGTGACCATGGTGGTTGGTACATGGCAACATCAACACAGCTCTTTTTGCGCCGAGTTTGTAGGGCAACAACATGACTGGTCCATCAGTTGTTACAGAGATTTGTTTACGGGGAAAATGGTGTATTTGGCATTGAACATAGACGGTCTTGGCAGGGATTGGCAGGAAAAGCCTTGCAGATGCGAGATGTCTTGAACATAAAACTCACGTAAAGTGACCAGTGCATGTGTCTCTGGAAGCCTTTCACTGTGATTTTTATAAGTATAGTGATGATTTGTCCTCGAATTCAGTGGAACAAAGAATATAAAAGCTTTGAGGCTTAGACCCAAAACAATCTGAATATAATTTGCTTGATATCTTATTATGTTTTGTTTTTCCATGTTTTTCCCAATGTTACGCCAATCAACTGCCAAGCCCCCAATGCCCTAGCTTTGGGCTCGGCTGGGAAAGGTGGCACGAAAGGACATGGCTTACATCACAGGAAAAGGTGTCCTGCTTGGGCGAGTTGGCTTCAAGGACCATGTCACAATGTCGATTTGTCGACTTGGCACTCTTGTTTCAGAATCCAGGAAGTTGGAAGATTTTGGCCATTTCTGGTTCTTTCTATATATTTCTATGGGATTACACATTCTATAAATGGTGTTATAATATATATATATATGTACTTAGAACTGGCATTTCGGGCCGTAACTGTAGAAAATGTTGAGCCAAGTGCCTCAGAACTTGTGTGACTCGTCCTGGCGGTGAGGAGTTGATTGGTGAGGGAATGCCGATCGCCAAAGGTCTCGGGGCATATCATGACAAGGTTCCGGGGCCACCATGGGCGGGGCCCACTGGCTGGGTTGCTGTATGAAGTCTGGTGGGAGAAAATGGGACAAATGGGGATAAGGATGGATTTTTGGGATTTTTTGGAGTTGAAGGATAAGCAGACCTGTGGTTGGAAAGAACAAACACAAGCAATTGGAGTCTATTATCAATGACATTAATTGCATCAGGTATAGTTGCAGTTCCGCGATTTGGAGAGCTGACTTTTCACAAAGAAAAATTTGGATATCAAGGGTTTGCCTGCAAAATTTTGACGCCTTTGATTTGTCGAAGTTTTGACAGAATGTCAGGCCTGAAACCAACCAGAATCCAGGCCTTCCAGGGATTTCCAGGGTTTTGTTTTTTTTTGGGGGAACACATTCTGCTTTGAAAAGGAGACCTTCAAGACCATCTATGACCTCCGCACTCCTGAAAGTTGGGCCGGTTTATAAATTCTGGAGCTACGTGACACCAGTGGCAGCAGTGGCGCGGAGACGTTGCCGGTGCTCATCGAAGAAGCGAAGGACATCGGGGACCACCTTGGAGTGGACGGACAGTGTGCCTAAGACTCAGAGCTGGAACATGCAAAAATATGCAAAACATGGTTTCAAAGATCATGTTCGTGAATACCAATTGGCTTTTGGGATTTTGTGGAAAAATTAAATCGGTGTGGTTTGGCTTTTGTGCCCGCATTCTGAATCGCATGAGTTTCTGGTAGTTGCACCTTTGGAGTTTAACAGCTGCCTGGGGCAGGAGCTGTTGAATTGAACATGCAGCCGAGCGTCGAAGCTGGTGGAGATGCGTCGTGGATGGCATGATGAAACCAATAGACCACACCCGACCACACCAATGTGCTGTTAGACTCCCTGCAGGTGTCGGTAATTCACGTCTCAACAGATTCGAACAGACGTGCCTCGCTCTTTTCAGAAGAACTTGGACGCGTTCCAGAGAGTCTTGTCGGTGCAAGTTGAGTCAAAAACTGGCGGAAAATTGTATTCCATCATTTTTTTCGCATGGACACTTCATCCCTTCAGGTGCCAATCCCAGGAGAAAAAAGACCGTTGCTGCCCTGCACAGTTCGCAGTAGTGGCTACCAAGGGGGGAGGCATCCCCTTGACTTTCTGGAGCCATGATGCATTCAATTATATAGTACCATCTGGTTATTTAACATAGCCATGGAAAATCACCATTTGTAATAGGTAAACCATCTATTAATGGGCCATTTTCCATGGCTATATTGAAATAACCAGAGGGTATATCGGTATATTCATGTTTTCTTGAAGTAGAGATAGACTGACTCCATGGGCAACCGTGCAAAAGGAATGATCTCTACTGAAGCTGATGAAACATGATGAAACCACTTGGGAGGTACGCCACACGGCGAGTCCGGCCCTTGGTGCGGAGTAGGCAGATGGCCTTGCTGTTGAGTCATGAGTCTAGTGCTTTTCAGGAGACTTCCTTGGTCTTCGAAATGGTTTTTGGGGGGACACCTGGATGTTTTTGTCTCTTACACAATTTGGTTCCGTGTAAGCTATGGTTGTAGCATGTTGTAGCTAGCCTCCAACTGGCGCTAAGGTCACTGACCAGAGCTTGAAACATACCTTGGAGTTTGGCATCGGCATTCACCATGCCGGTCTACCTGAGAGGGACCGCAAGGCGTCGGCTGGTTCCGGCCGAAAATCGTCGGCCAGGGGAGGCAAAGCTGGTCGGCTGCAAGGGTGATTGATGATCATATGGAGCTTTACTACCCACTAGACTGGCCAGTAGATTGGGAATGATCACAATCCACGATGGGAAATCTTAAAAGCCAACCAGAGACGACAGATGTTTTTTAACGCTTCTCATTTGCCGAATCTGGCTTTACTTTTCACAAAGATGATGGTTCATAACCACCACCAACTATAGATACATGTACATATATGTACTATAAGCCCTAGCTATATGAGTTATAACATGTTCAAAACCAGTACAACTTAACTTCCACCTGGTACCTCCCTTCTCTCCAGCACTTGGAGTGGCAAAAAACAAGGTGGGCGTGCAGTATCCTCCACCAGTCCCATAAAGGTCACCCTTTTTTCGTGCGCCAGGTGGTGGAAGAACTCTTTGTGGAAGCCAAGATCATGGTGACTTGAAGAGATTGGTACAATGTGAGGCCCCCATTCGATAGCTAAGTTGGTGAACATAACTCCAATAACTATGGTTTATGGTACTTATAACTATAGTTACCGGGGCTTATAAACCAACTTATAACTGGGGGGCCTCACATTGTAGCTGATGGCAGTTGACACAGTTGAGCATCGACATGCATCGACATATCCGAATTGTTTTTGTTTGTGCCCTTGTCTCCATTTTAAGGGACCCAAAGTCGACACTAGAACAGATCCACTACATTTATACGGATTTCCTTGGGGTGATGATGGGTGATGAGAGATAAGAGGTCAGCGATTGTATCCAATTGCCCAAAGTCTATCTTGCTGAATGGGCCGGAGGTTTCCTAAGTCACGGGGCTACCCCCAAATCATCCATTTTTAGATTGGGATTTTCCCCATGGAAATAAACCATCCAGCGATCAAGGGGTAGCCCCATGACTTCAATGTGAGGCCCCCCAGTTATAAGTTGGTTTAGATTCGCCCCAGTAACTATAGTTATTTACGTACCATAAAACATAGCTATTGGAGTTATGTTCACCAACTGAATGCTATCGTGGCCAGGGGCCTCACATGACTTGGGAACCCCCGGGAACCAGTCTCCGAGATGCTGAGGTGCTGATTTCAACTTCCACCTTGGCCTGGGGCGTGAACTTTCCAGCTCACTTGGTCCTTCGGCTGCATCCCATGCGTTTCACAAGGGGTGAAGAAGGTCCCCATGCAGCATGCCTTCCAACAAGATTACAGTAGATTCGCATAGACATGGAAGAACACATAATGAAAAATAACACCATTTGTACAACTATGTTTACATTATTTCTCAGGGAAACTATGGATTCGCTATACTTTTTGTATGTTCACGGCATGCCATAGATATTGGCGTTCAACCCTGCTGACTGAAGCGAGGTGATCATCAAGGGCACGGAGTACTATGATGGCCAGCTGAAGCGATACGTCTCGCTGCAGATCCAGTGCTTGTTTTGGGAGGTTTAGGACTGTTCTAACTTTGTATTAATATTGACAATACATGGTCAATACATGGTTTATAGGCATGTTTATATGTTCATATCATGGTTTATAGTTTTGCGCATAATTAGGGCCAGTTGTGGCCCTTTACCAGTCGTCAGTAAGTCGCCCCATTTATGGAATGATAACCCCATATTTATGACTGGTTGGTGGTTTCAAACATTTTTTACTTTCCATATTATATAGGATGTCATCCTTCCCATTGACTACTATTTTTAAGATGGTTATTGCACCACCAACCATTTATGACCATTTCTAGGTGGTTTTTATGTCGCTTTCACTTTTGGGGGTTTGCCAACCGGGGCGGGATGGTCCAGGTTGACTTCCCCATCACCGATGTCTTGCAGATGATGGGCCGGGCGGGACGTCCGCAGTTTGATACCGAAGCTCGAGCCGTGGTCATGGTCCATGAGATTCTCGGTGGAAAGCGCTGGTTGGTGATGCGAGTTGTTTAACCCACAGGAATTGATGGTTACCCTCTGGTAAACATACAAAAAGCTATGGTAAATGGCCATTTATAGTGGAATTTATTAAAAATGGTGATTTTCCATAATTAGCTATGTTAGTTTACCAGAGGGTATGTTGGTTTGAAGACACAAGCTTGTACTACAAATCCAATCTTCGATGATTGTTATGATGCTCAATAGATATGTTTACAATTGTTTACACAGAATAATTAGAGATGAAAGAAGAACAACTGGTGGTCAAACAGTTCGCCATTTCTGTTCTGAATTCTACAGATGCAACTTGATAGGCCAGGCTCATGGTCTGATCAAGATCCGCTGGAGGCTAGTGCCATAGGAGGAGTGTTCAATGTAGTTTGGTGGACCCACACTCGTATGTTATCATTTTCTTAATAAACAGTTCGAATACAGTTCGAATGTACCTGTACATACCTATACTAATTACATCTAATTATTACTAATCACCGTTACATGTACTGTAATGTATTATATTAAAAAAAAACGTGAGAAGAACAACTAATTGTTTGTTTCACGGCGATGCACCTTGATCCACCACAAGTTGCCCACTGGAACCACCTCGGCATGTCGACAGACCATGCTATCAGCTCATGCTATCAGCTAGTCAGGGACCCATGACAGATATGGATCTTATCTCTAGCTCTCTATGTATAATATATATAATTTGTAATTATGATATTGTTTTTTGCTACTCTATCTCATTATGTAGCGTTTGTATCCTTTGGTTTCTATATAATTCTCTATCTGTCTATTGTCTATCTATATATATACACTTATAATTCTATATGACATGATATCCGCATGGCGGACATTCAACGCAGTAGACCCAGTCCCTGGTATGTCAACCTGTAGAATTTGGGCGTGGAGGGTATTGCTGAGTTTCGTTCAGTCCAAGGCCGAAGAAGAACTTCTATCGGCGCTTCTCGATTGCATCTCCAGAACTCCGCAACAGTGATTTATGATGATTTATGTATATCTACCAAAAACCCAACAGCGATTCATGTGAATAAGACAATCATAAACCATCCCTCAGTCATCACCAATTTTATACTAGTACTAGTAGGTGGTATAAACATGTATAAACCATTCCCAGTCATGGGTGGTTTTCTATTATTCGGTTGGTGGTTTTGGAACATGTTTTATGTTCCCATTCAGTTGGGAATATCATCATCCCAACTGACTTTCACTCCATCATTCTTCAGAGGGGTAGGGCTCAACCACCAACCAGATTAGTAATAACATGTAATAACTGGTTATTTCTATGGGATTATACATTCTATAAATGGGCTTTTCTTAGTACGTATAACTGGTATTTCGGACCAATGATTAACCATCATTAACCACTATTAACAACTATTAACCACTATTTTTCAACCATAGTCATGGGTGGTTTTCTCTTATTTGTTTTACCCACGTCTGTAATAAAAACCACAGTCCTCCTGGTAGGTTTCATCTACGAGCCCTTCCCGGTGGAATCCTCCTTGCACGAGCAGCTCACGGATCACCTGAACGCGGAGATCGTGGCGAAAACCATCAGGAGATCACCATAGCACCGGAAGCGCGCGGAAGTTGTCCCTGGTGCCGTAAGTGGGGTGGATTCACCCTGGTGGATTAGTGTCAATTAGTGTCATCCAATTTTTTGACAGGTCGAAGTATTCGTCATCAATTATTTTTGGGGTAATTAATAAGTGATAACTTAATCGTATTTAATCCAAAAGATGTGGAAGTTGATAAAGTACGGTTGGTTGATTAAAGGGGTTTCATCTGAGACCATGACTCGTTGCCCTTCGTTCGTCCAAGTGCCTCGTTGAATCATTTGTTGGTACGATTATTGAGTGGATATTTTCATCAATAAACCATATGAATAGCAATTGAATGTCACTATTCATTTGGTTTATTGACAATGATAATCTAAACTAATTCAATATATACTATGAAAATAGTTCTAACATTGTATAGTTTAACAATGATAGTTTAACGAAATGACGGTTAGTAACATGATGGGTATTAACTTAATTATATTGCCATGATATTAATATATTCATACAATGTGAGGCCCCCCAGTTATAAGTTGGTTTAGATTCGCCCCTGTAACTATAGTTATAAGTACCATAAACCATAGTTATTGGAGTTATAAACCAACTTAGCTATCTTGGGGGCCTCACATTGTAGTATAACAATGATAAATTAATATCTCATATGAACCCTATGGATCCAGTCGTACCTTCTTAGGAAGTGGGACTGGGGTATCATTTACTATAATTTGGAGGCTTAAGTATGTAGCTTCTCAGACAGTGGCCATGGATCCATAGGGGAATATCATATCATATCCATAGGGATGTAAAATACCCATTAATTTACCCCAATTTAGTCACCCATTTATGTAGCTAAATATACTATACATGGAGCATATGGAATATATGGAATATCCAATATGTTTCAGCGTTATATTCCGAGCTCCCAGAGATTTATCCAACACAGGACGCGCGAGGAAGCCATCGATTACGTCACCTGGACGGGGGCGGATCATTGGGAGCGCATCTCTAAGCATGGCAGTTTTAGGGTTGAAGTTCGTTGAAGTATTGGACAGATTTAGACAAAAAATATAGAATTTATTAGTTGAAGTATTTGAAGTATTGAAACATATCTGAATATCTATAGAATTATTATAGATGATTTGGCGTGCGAATAGGAGCGTTTGGGGGGGCTGGAGTTCAACTTCAGAAGCAGCTCGCCAGTTGATTGTCGCTAATGTTTATGGCTTGACGAGAGAAGTGCAAGGTCGGGGCAGTCTATGCATGAACCATCTAGATTTAGATTTAGTAGATACCATGAACCTGATCAACCAATTTAGGAGGGTAGGCATTCAACAATCTAGAAATGACCTAAATAAGTTCTATGCATTTCTAGATTGCTGATAGTGATGGTGATAAGAACAAAACCCAAAGTCCTGATAGAAAAAGACAGGCAAGGGGGCAAGGACACGATGTGCGATTACAAGTCCATATTGATAACCATATCATGTGTGGAAGATTATAGTGTACCCTTAGCAATGGTAAAGTCACCATTCATGATTATAGACAAATTTCCCATTAAAAAACACCTGCATTTTTAGGGGTTTTCCCAAATAACCCATGGTTTTCCTGTGATTGTCCCATTTGAAAAGAAGAACAACTCCATGTTCCAGCCACAGCAGATCGGAGCAGGACTTACTTCTTCCGCCGCTTGACTGCAAATCCTGCCTACTATGACCAGCAAGCAGCGCTTCTGGAGACACCTGATTTCGAGAAGCAGAAGGAGAGGCCTTTGTCCTGGATTGCTGCGAAGATCAAAACAACTGATGGATGATCAGCCTCCGTAGTCTTGTAGATTTGATCTAATTTCATTTTTTTCGCAAGCCATGTGCTTCCACTTTCACAGCCAGGATCAGATAGGATCACAACTGAATCTTTGGTGCCGACCTTTGGAATCCATTTCTCTTTTCGGATTGCTTCCCACTAGTTACGTAGGCTTTCCGATGTTCTCTGGCTCTGGTAGCAATTTCCCCATCTGAACATTTTCGCCTGGAAAATCCTCGTCCCATGAAAATCCCATGAAATCCTCATCGAAAATCTACCCCTGGACCTTCCAAAGTACTGAAAATTCTGTACAATTGGGATTTCTGCACTTTTGGGCCGATTGAAACGTTTAATATCGTTTAATCATGTTTAATCATGTTTAATCTTAAATGTAAACAGTTTCAACAAAAAGTGACTCTTGCCGCAATGGATCCCTGACGATTCAGCCAGTGGAATTGCATGGTGATAATGCCCGTGCTTCCCTAATTTGCAGAGTTTGTGTTGCTGATTGGAGCCAAAGATTCAAAGCCTGAAACATGCATGAATACTAAGATTACTAAGCTATATTTGAAACTCGTGAGGTTGAAGCATGCATATGCAGAAATAACCATTCCGACAAGCTGCGATTTTTTCTGCGATTTGTCACATGCATGAACCACAGCAGTTAAGAAAATCCCGATTTGCGTATTTTTGCGGGAAATTTGCGCACTTTCTGCGGGAAAACTGTCGACCTGTTTGTTGAATTCAGAGCAGTTTTGGAATTTCCTGGGACATTTCTTGCAAAAAAAACATGGGCCTTCTGTTTTTTTTTCAAACTCAGAAAAATCCAGTTTGTTTCAACGTCTATAGCGGTCTGGTGTATCCCATCCAGCAAAGCTTGCTTTTAGCGTGGCACCAAAGCCTTCTTTGAGCGTCCTAGTTGTTTTGTCATATTCTTCAATCTTCACCAACCAGTAGATTTGTTGTTCTTACTCTTTCTTTTTTAAGCAGGTCCACTTTGTTTGTCAACATGCAGAAACTCCCATCTAACATGCCAAGATACGTCAAGTCAGCTTCATTCTTGCAATTTCATGTTGTTCAAGTGTGTTTTTGAATGATTGGTCCAATTTGAACTATGTGCGGCATTTGCAGCTTGTTGCGGTCATTTGCGGCCAAAAGCCCAAAAGTACAGAAATTATTGAACTGGGGAAGGTCTAGGTAGATAATGATGTATGAAAAACCCATAGGATTCCTATAATTTTGCATGTTCAAATCATGTTAAATCCTCCAAATGACCAGGATTTGTTTGCAGGATATGCTGGCCAACTACATCGAACGCCTCATGAACAAATGCTTGGACGAGTTGATCCGATCTGGTTGTATCGAGCTGAAGGAAGCGCAACAAGCACCCCAAGGCTTGGTGAAACCATGGGGGAAACTCAGCGATTTGATCTGCAAATCTTGGATTTGCTATATCCAAATTCATTGGAAGATACCCTCTGGTAAACTAACATAGCTATGGAAAATCACCACTTTCAATGGGTAAATCAACTATAAATGGGCCAATTTTAATAGCTATGTTAGTTTACCAGAGGGTACCCTCTGGTAAATAAACAGTTGGACCCTGAAAATCACCAATTTTTAATGGAAACTAGTCTTCCAACCCCGATGACTGCCAGGGTCTATGTTAATTTACCAGAGGGTACTTTCTGTGGTTTTTTGGATGTTTTTAGTTACCTTCACTCCCTTCTAAACAAAGGAGTAATGGAGTAGACTCGACGTAGAAAGGAGTTGAGGGTCACGTGTTTCCAGATATGTCCCACCTTTTTTGGTGGGCCTTAAACAACACTTGAAGTGTTGCTTAGTTGCTTGTGTAAATGGTGATTCTGATTAAGTCCACCCATGCCCTCAAATCGTTGAGGAAATAGGTTTGGATGCAGAATGGAACCAACAATGACGATACAGGATTCAGATGAATTGAGTAAAGGCACGTACTATGTTTTAGGGGCTTGGACACCCCCTGAACTTTTTTGGGTGTAACCCCATTTCTGTGTAGGTGCCTTGTCGGAGCTCTGGTCTCAGGCTTAAACTCTGCACTGGTTGAGCCGACCAAGTTGGGACGGATCACATCGCTTTACTATTTGAGCCTCGGTTGAGTTTATGTCTTTTCATCTTCAGGGACACAGTGAGTTCCCAGTTGCTGGGCCAATATGTCAAGTTGTTGTAGTGCCAGACTATATAGTTCATTCTGGCCAGAACAATGTCTTCCCACCCACCATAATATGTATATAATTATCTATGTATATATATATATATATATATAAATATTAAACACACCCATTGTATGGTCCCAAATGTGTGATTTCATCCCTTAAATCCACTGTGGTTTTCGAGGTGTTGTTAACAATGTTTAATACTAGGGGGCCTCTTGACTATTTTAAATGATGTGCTCAAAAAGATCTTCACTGCTTGGACGGATCCCACATACCTCCCATAAATAGCGGCTAGTTTGCCCTGCTTGATGGTCTTAAGCTACGAAGCCAAATTGTTTAGAGAGGAAATGATTTATTGGTAGTCAAATTATATTACTGTATATTGTAATTTATAGATAAATTGTATTTCATTACATTATGGCAATGTCACATTATTCTATACGTGTTTTTGTCGTTCAACTCAGCCATGGACCTTTATTTAAAAAAGAAAAACATTATTCAACTATTGGATTTCACTTCTACTTGTACAGTTCATTTTGGCAAGTTGTATGCACGGATCATCCCCTTCCCACAATAGATTCACAGATGATACGGATAGTCATCCAAAACCCAAATCGTTCAAAAAAAAATAATCGCTATTTAAGAATTGTTTCCATGTGTTTTTTCCATCTTTTTCTGGTACTATCCCATAGGATCCATGTATGCCATATATGGCAATATATGGTAACATGGATCCCATCAATATACCCCAGTCATCTTAGCATATATACCAGCACCATGGATCCTATGGGTATACGAATTTGCCATGTGATGTTGGCGTAGTCGTATCTCCCAGGAGTCATCGCACCGTAGCGCAGCCTCTTGGCGAAAGCGTGCTGACGCGGCGTGGCAAAGTGTTGAATCAGGTGAAGAGCACCTCTGGTAAACTAACATAGAAGGTGGTGTCCCCCAGTTATAAGTTGGTTTATAATCCCATTAACTATAGATATATCTACCATAAGTCCTAGTTATTAGAGTTATAAACCAACTGAACGCTATCTTGGGGGCACCACATTGTAGATATGAAAGATCCCTATTTTTGATGGGCAAAACTAGACTATCACAATCTACCCTCTGGTAAACATACAAAAAGCTATTGAAACTTGCCATTTATAGTGAGTTTTCCCATTAATAATTGTGATGTTCCATAGTTATGTTACTTTACCAGAGGGTAAATTAAATAATATTAAATATATGTCTCATATCATATGTCTATAGATCATAAGAATCCAAAAGTAGGAAGAGTCTCTGGAAAAGATGGTGCTCTAATTGCATAAATTTGTGTTTGAGTTATCCCAACCAGGTGCCATTGATTTCTCCTACCTCAACAGATATAAATCCTCAGCGCCGCTTGACCCACGCTGTAACAGCGCTCAGGTTTCAACGTACGCTGGCGCGTGAAGGCATGAGTTTCGTAGAGATCATGCGTGTGCTCTGCGAGTGTATCTTGCCTGATATAGACACTCCAGGTACCTCGAAAAAATGGGATGAGGTAGCCATTATGACAACGTTATAACTAGTTGTAACTATAGTTATAACCTTTATATACCCATTTTATGGGTACTTGGATCTATGTACCAGACGTTTCCTGTAGATCCTGCAACTTCAAGTCCGACTATTGATGGGATGATGGGATGATGCAGGGAACATGATGTGATAACGAAATGGAACCGGTGAAAGGGGATCTTGAGTGAAATCAGATCAAGTCAAAAGCCAAAAGCATATGTCTTCCATACTCCACATGCAATGACATCATACATATGTTTGTTTGTCATTTGTATATCTATGCGTATATGTAGAGAGAGAGAGAGAGAGACTGATTTGGATTTTACATGATTTTACATATAGATACTGGAAGTGAGCATTACACGCATAAAGTCTACGTATAAGTTCTCCTGTCAATTACAAATCGGGAATTTCCAACACTTGATTCACCCGTTAGTCTATGTAGTTCATAGATTCATCTGTTACTGTAAACCATGTACCCTCTGGTAAACGTGAACATAAAAAAAACTATGGTTAAAATCACCATGTTCAATGGGTAAATCCGGATTATCCACTATAAATGGGCCATTTTCCATAGCTTCACACGTTTCCCAGGGACTTTCCAAGCTTCCCCCGTGACTCGATTCCCCGAGGCCCTGAGTATGACGAACTGCCTGTGCGGCACAATGAGGACGGCGGTTGAACACACCTAAGACTTTGAGAGCGGCTAAGTGAGGCTGACAAGGTAGATACATTGTATACTACATATCATATCATATCATATATCATATATATATATATATATCTAATTATATCTATCTATCTATAAGATTCTAAGATTTATATACATTATAGTTGACATATTCATAGTTATATCAGAGTACATACTATGATATGTATCCATATACATATTATAGCCTGCGTATGTATATATATATATATTTATACATAGTTGGTTGGGTTTATAATCCAAGCGTATCCAGGCTATGACTTATGGGCCTACCTTGGTGCTGGGCAGAGGTCCCCCCCTTGGGTTTGTTGTACATGTTGATAGCTTGTTGAATTGAATCCGACAACATCATGGGGATCCCCAATTAAGCTCTTATTGAAGGCTTATTAAAACCCTCTTGTAAGGGTTTATTAACCATCTATTGCAAGACTCTGATGTTCTCTAATAATCTAACGTTGCATGGCAAGCATGGCATTTGCCAGGTGAGTAAGGTGAGTCCACTCGCATATGGCCGTTTGGGTGGTTTTTGCACTCATTTTCAGACACCATGTTATATCCGATATGTTTATTTAACATACCATGAAAAAATCATTGTCAAAAGGTAGATAATCCATTTTCATGGAGTGAGGAACACCCTACCCTATTTTCATCTGGTGACCGTTGTGCCTTTTGCTAAATTGCTCCTTTTGTGAGGACAAACTCAACGCAGAGTTCGCGGAACATTGTCCGCTTGAGGCCCGGCAATTCATCCGCAACACAGATGCAGTACGCTTGTGAACAATAATTCGGACCCGTATTATCTATGGAATATCCCCACTTATAAATATATCATGTGAAATTATGTATGGGTTATTTATATATATATTATGGATTATGTATATTAAACCACTTACTAAGTGGGATGCACATCCAAGTACTGTAGGTACTACAGTGACCAATTATAAGTCAGGAAGTCACCCCATATATGAATGGTAACTCCATCCAAATAGCCATAAACATAACCATATATATATATATAACTATATAACTGGTATTTCGTGCCTTACAGTTAAAGGATGCAGGAATTTGATGACAGAACCATCAGGATTATAGCCACCATATATCACAATGGCCGTTTTATCCATGGAGCATGCACTGGCACAATCTCAGAATGGAGATGACTGGAAAACCCGGAACAGCCTAGTAGTTTTCTGCTTGGTGGTGACTGGAACCATATGGAATTTTGAATGACTTTCCATATTGGGAAAAATAATCCCAACTGACTTTCATAACTGGTTCGCTGTTTGGAACATGAGTTTTATGACTTTCCATATATTGGGAATGTCATCATCCCAACTGACGAAGTCCATCATTTTTCAGAGGGGTGGTTGAAACCACAAACCAGTATTGGTAAGCCTTAAACAAATGCGTTGATTACAACAAGAATCGTGGGTTATGCCCGAATCGAACTGATCGAACGGCGGCCAGGTGGATTTAGCGATCCAAGCCTATGACTCGCCTCACACCAAAGCCTTCCTGCTACTGCAGGCAGCCGGGCTTGGGGTCGCCATGGGAAAAACGGAGCATGGGGACTTCGACCATCCATCGTATCCAAAAGTATCCAAGGATGGGGTTCTCGAATTGCAATATGATGGACACCAGTTTAAACATATTTAAACGCATAAGAATTTGGCCCCGTGAGCGGCAACTGCATGAAGATTATCACCTCATGTCTGGGTCCACGTTTCAGGTGGAGGGTGATTGACTTGTGTTGACCCTGTACCCGCAAGTTTGGCATGTTATTCCCAAGCAGTAGGTGTTTTTACTACATGTAGTGATTTGCTGCTTTTAAGGTCAATGTACATGCATTTAGTTTAGCTGCAAACATACATATCCAAATCTGCTGTACCCAAAAGCACAAGCAAACCAAAGGAGTGTACATTGACGTACCTAAGTACCCGCATGAAATTCTAGATCATGATTCCGGAAATGACTAATGTTGATATATCTTGACCAACTGTTACCTTGTGGTTCTAGTTTCTCTAAATTGTTCTTCAGCCTTGGAGCCCCCAGGTCCCTACAACATGCGGTCCAGTTTCCAAGGGGTAGACATACGCAGGAGATTGAAACCTCAAACATCCACTAACCACATATGACGCACCATGCTTTGTTCAGTGTCACCCAATATTCTCTGCTAATCTTCTCAAGGCCCACATGTGGGGTATTGCTCTACCGATCAATGACTACAAGACAGACTTGAAGCATCTTGGATTCTCTGGATTTTCCATGATTTTCCAAATCTCCAAGTCCAAGTCATGGGAAGAAGAGGCTGAATTGATGTCAGACTCGCCACTGAATGTTTCCCAAGTCGTGCTTTGAAAACAAATGTTGACCCATAATCCGATCAGTATCGATCAGGACATTTGTCAAATTGGGATTCAAAAAAATTACTTTACTTCGTGTGATCCCCACCATGACATTTATACATGTTCTTACTGGCACATCTTCTGGCATTCTATCTGACATATCTTCTGACATTCTGTTTGGCATTCTATCTGGCAT
>Ga0126342_10007315_pt1 | contig 19685 bp, 17 predicted proteins | sample Cyp1metagenome_FD_92528 | JGI IMG/M metagenome (GOLD analysis project Ga0126342, IMG submission 92528) | Coral microbial communities from Lord Howe Island, Old Settlement Bay, Australia - Cyphastrea 1 metagenome | ecosystem: Host-associated > Invertebrates > Cnidaria > Coral ... | reverse complement strand
TATCAGGCAAACCCAGCTCTGTGAATATGCACGATCTTCGTGTCAGTGCCACCGTGATCCTCTATGTATTGTGTATGCATGTACATGCACATATCATGAAACATTGAAACGTATGTAAACAAACACACATGCAGACACGTACATGTAAACAGGCATCTCAGGTTTTTTTCCACCTTTGGTGGCTACATATGTGACTACATGTGACGTCATGTGACTACCATGTCTCATGTAGAAATTTTGCCGTTGGCTTGCCATCCCAAAAGAAAGCCCCCATAAAGAAAAAGTGCCAAAAAGGAACTCCCCCTTCCGAAACCAGCAACACAATATGTGTGTGTGTGTCACCAGTCGTCAACCCCAGGAAAATTCTAAACGCAAACTTTAGGAACTAGGGTTCGCAAACATGTGCTTTTCCTGCTGAAGTTGAAGCTTGTTCAATGCATCGCTTTCTCAGAAATAGCCTACCTCGGAAATTCTCAGCTGGCTGCGACACAAATTCTTGGCGGTGGAAATTTATTTTGAACAAGGTTTGGCAAATGTTTGCTAACCCTAGCCGAATCAAACAACGTAAAAATTCAATTTCTGGGTTTCCGTTCAAAAACCCTGAAAATTTGAACTATCAAAAATTCTGAGCTAGGGACGCCACGTCTTCAGTGGCCGCTTCAAAGAGGCACGCCGACTACGGCGCAACACGTGCTGCAAGCACATCTGCCAACCGTCTGGCAAAACTAGGCCGTTCTTCCAACAAATAAACCCAGAGCAAGTTCTCAAGATCTTCTATTGAGGATTATTGAGGTAAGCTCATCATGTGTTCCAACACACTTGTCCAAAAAATGACTTTCATACTATGGAAATGTGTTCCGCACACACAAGGCACAAAAAGCAACTTCTGAGTGTGATGGTCTTCCTTGGTGCATAGAAGGAACGCGCGAAAGTTGGGTGAAACTGATTGTGTGACGGTTGCGCGCGTGACAGGCAGACAAACAGTAGATCTGATCATAAGCTGAACTTGGCCGACAACAAAGTATAGAGGCGTGCCTATAGGGGTCCTGGGTTGCTTCGCCCCTGTCGCAAGTTGCAAAAAACTGACTGGTAAAATGTTTGGATCCGATTTGGACCCTGAGCCTCTGGAGATTTCCGATTTCTGAGCCACTAGAACATATGTTGATCACATGCTGCAATGCAATAAATTTGGCACAAGTTCCTTCAACTAATTATTCATGAAACGGAAAACATGGAATCAACGCATCATCAGATGCACCCGCGCTGGGCGCTTCTAGAAAACCAATGAGTTTGCCATCTCTTATTGACATCTTATTGGCATCTCTTTTCCACTCGTCTCTTCTCTTTCTTTCCCTCTTCCTTCACCTATCCCCCTTCCTAGTCTCCCTCTGATTCGTCCTCTCCCTCTTTCTCTTCCTGTTCCCTCAACCAATGTGGTCAAATGCCTCCCGTCTATGCCCTGTTTTCCGCAAGTGGACAAGAACAGGCTAACCTGCCCTACCTGGTTTTGGCTCATGTGGTACCTGCTTGGCTTGGCAACAACCCGATTTCAGCCAATTTCCTTTCCAGGGTCTGGTGTTTGTAGTCCAAGCTGCCAAGCGTGAACGGCGAAGAGGCTCTTGGAGAAAATCAAGTAGAACTTTTGACCGTAAGACTGCGCTACGATGGTGTCCAACGATCTTTTGAAAGAATCATCACAGGCAGGCATCTCTACCTGCTTCGTATTGCTTTCCACGTATTATTGGAGTAGAGCTCCAACATGTGTCCAAAAATTTGCAAAGAGATAAAGAAAGTGTGCCAAGTGTACCGTAGCAACTTTGGAGACTTGTACATTATATATTAATATATATTATATGTATTATATTATATTTGTTTTTTGCATATTCATATATATATATATATTATATAGTGTGTAATGTTCAATCTAATTTGTATCATGTATATATTTATATATATATATATATAAGACATTAACAACGACAATGCCGAGAGTCCATGGAACGCCTTTCAGAAGTGGTTGTTTCATCAAAGCCCGCCTGCCTACAAAGAACTGCCAGCAATCATTTTCCCAGATCTGGCCGTTCCAGAATTTATGTGAGTCAGAGGGGTCTCACCGTTTTGCGCTGCTTGCCTAGTAGCATTTTCAGACCCGCTCTCTGAAACCACCATCACCAACAGCAAAGCTTTGAATGCCTTGAGGCGACATAGGTCCACTGAAAACGCATGGCTTGTAAACATCCACTGGCAAACGCGGCATACTTGACATACAGTCCAGTTTGGTGCATTAGAAGGGGGGATGAAAAATGAACGGTGAAGGTAGGCCTTCCGTGGCTGCTGCTGTGGTAGCTGGGCAGCTGCGGCGGTTGCAACAACAATTGGCTGGATTTGCCGCCGTTTTACTCTGTACGCTGCTCGAGGCCTGGCGCAACAGTGTTCACCCAATCTGACATTTATATTCACAGCATTGCATGACGTGAACTTGTAATAGAACCTTTGTACATTGCAACGCTATTCAGGGCCTGACATTCATTGCGGACCCAACCATCAGGGATAGCACTCAAACTAAACAATGGCTCAATTGAAAATAATTAAGGTGCAGTCTGAGGTGAAAACAAAGGCCTCTGTGGTCAGCCGAAGGCATCTATATATATAAACTTCATCGCTGCTGCAAAGCAAAGGCGCTGCCGCACCTTGCGCCCCTTTAGCCATCCAAGGTTAAAAAGGGGGGTGGGAAGTGTAGCTTGCAAGGCGACTCTTCTGGAAATAAAGTTTAAACTTTTACAGGCTTGGGGTTTGGCTGGGCAAGTCTATATTACACACACATTTAGTATGTATATATTATATTTGATTATGGTTTTATTTGATAGAATATAAGATAATATAGTAGCATATAATACAACATATGATTTTTATATTTATATATACATACAGTAAAAATAATACAACACACACATATATATATTTATATCATGCATAATATATGCAAACCTAGGGGGGTTCTTAACATGGGTCATGGATGACCAATGCCGGCAGAATTTTGCACATTTCCGATCGAGGGATGGCTTGGGGCAGATCTTGATATAATGTATTTATATTATATGGGGGTTTCCTAGAATGGTGGTACCCCTAAATCATCCATTTTTGTAGAATTTTCCATTATAAACTATCCATTTTCGGATACCATCGTTTATGGAAACCCCCATATTTAGCCCGTTTACATATGGATAATTATTGATAAATAATCCAATATATTATAAGATGATCTTCCGGTACCGAAAAAAACAACAAAAAACATATGTTTTAGGTATATATGTATCTTGTTACAATGAACCTAACAGCGTACCGGAAGATGTTATATTTTGATTGTTAAAAAATAAAATCAAATGTTTTGTACCAGCTGGTTGATAATTCATGTGAAGTCTTCGAACCGATAATTCAGTGGTTAATGTTGGGCATGACTTCGGCATGGAACTTAATGACTGCAATTCATTCTGCAACAAATTCCAGTTCTTGCCAAACGCAGAGGAACACTACAATGCACCAAATAGGTTTTAAGGTGGTGAGTCATGATTACATCATATCGAAGTTTCCTGAATTGGAGGTAGCCCCAAATCATCTAATTTGTAGATGGATTTCCCATTATAAACCATTCATTTTGGGGTATGCCCATGACTTTGGAAACCCCCATATAACTAGGGTATTTCATATGGTTGACCATTGCCGAGATGCCTAACCCGCAGGGCTGGGAGCAAGTGAAGCTTCGCATGGAACAACTGCAAGCAGCAAAGCAAAAATTGCAGGAAACGCCGGGCAGCGCAGCTGGTGGCTGCAAAACAACCATTAAAGAATGGGGATATTGGGATATCATGGTCACCTACCATTTATGGTTATGGAATGAAAATGTGATAGCGGGGTTATTGCATGATATTGCGTGGGATGTATTTTAATGTTGTTTTTTATTTGATTTCAGCCCCAAGGATCGGGATTTAAGAAAGGGCGAAATCTTAATCAAACACCATTTCATTTTGGTTGCAAAAACATGATTGTAGATACCGTCTGGTAAACTAACATAACTATGTGGAACATCACCATTTTCTAGCTGGGAAAACACACTATGTCTATGGCCATTTTCAATAGTTATATAACAAATTACCAGAGGATAATCATCAACCAACTAGGGGTTTGGTCACTCAAATCACAAACACCTGATTTTGGTTTCAAAAAAATTGATTGTACCGGTAGATAAGGATTATTTCACCATCTTACCATCCCCTGGTTTGGTCCATCCGATATGCTGTTGCCGCACAGCCTCTTGGTGGCACGATGTGGCACGGCAAGCTCCCCCAAAAAGAATTACCCGCGTCATCAACGGAAAATGTGTTGAATTTTATTTTTTTAGATCTGAACAACTCCAGTTGAGAAACACATATATATTTATAAATATTTATAAATATACTTAAATATAAACATGTGACCAACGTTCCAAAATCCAATGCTGATGGTTGTGCATGGTTTGCCGACTGGTTTATGATGTTTATTGACATTAGGCTCATGATGTAATTAAAAAAAAAAACGGAAATTATTAGCAACCCCAGAAACTAAGCTTGGGGATGATTGAACATGAATTTAACCGGTGCTCAACCTGACAGTTGTATCTCTAGTGACTCCAGTTGTGCTGAAATACCAGTCAATTTTTTTGGTCATCCTTTTTATGAAGTTTCATGCTTGTTTCTGTGCCTAAAATCGGAAAATAAACTGACCAGCAAAAAAAATGCGGTTGGTATATGTTGGATCATGTTGGTATTCATCCTTTGGATCTAACCTGGCAAATTCGGAAGCAACTACTTTCAATCAGAAAGTTTGTCAGATAATTCATCGACATCTTTGGAGGATTCTTCACAAAAAGTGCGTGGTTTTGTTGGTCATGTCACCATTTTTCAATGTCCTCTTTTTTCTGGTTGATAACGGTGAATGGAAGTGTTTTTCATTGTTCACAAGCAGCAACTGATGCATTTTGGGATCATTTTGGGTCTGTCCAAAATGATGTCATATATATATAATTATATATATAATATGTCCCAAATTCCCATTGGTTGGTTGAAAAAAGAGGCCTCTTCTATGGGAAAAAAACCAGCTCCCGGCCCCTCGACTATTCTGTGGCAGGAACAAAAGAAGGTCGCCAAGGTGGGACGATCGGTGGAACATGGTTTGTAGATAGGATGTTTCCACGGTTCATATATTTACCATTAGCAGTGGGTAAATCCCATGAAACCACCATTTTATATAATGGGAATAATTATCTCCATTATGAGATATAACCATTTATTCTATATATATATCCATATAAATTCCATATATAGCCATTATACCCATTGTACAGTACTATAATAACAATAGATATATAACTTGGTGTATAGCCTCATCCAAATATATATGTATAAGATGGTATAAATATCATACACTATGGTTATATATATATATATATATACAAGGTGGGGCCCCCCAGTGATGTTTGATGGTTTATAAAGCCCATGAATACTATAGTTATAGGTACCATAAACCATAGTGAAATTGGAGTTATTTGCACCAACTTAGCTATCGAACGGGGGCCCCACTTTGTATATAGAGATACATATTACAGAACATGGTTTAGCTTTCTAAAATGATGATGTTCCAGTTCGCAAAGCTCTGAATTTACCCGAGAGTTGATTTGTTGATTTGTTTGTTTGAAACCATCCATCTTTCTGGGAAAATTTCATCACGACCTCATGTCGCGACCTCACTGGAATCATGGTTAATAAGGGGAATCATCCCCAAATGGCTGCAAGATTCAGGTTAGTGAGAGTTATAATTTACAGTACCCAGATTTGTAGATGGTTTCCTAAAATGGGGGTACCACCAAATGGATTGTTTATAATGGAAAATGAATCTACAATTGGATGATCTGGGGGTACCACCATGACTATGGAAACCTCCATATAGCTTCATGTTGTCAGATCTATCCATTGGTGCCTTATTGATCCTTATTGTGCATGAGTGGTACTAGTACTATCGATCGTTCCTATATGTTCCTATCATATATAGCTTAAATGTGGGAACTGATCGATGGCATTGGTGCCGCAAGTGCCTCAAAAACTCCCATATCTGCCATATCTCTCCAGAGGAATGGGGGTTGGCAACCACCCCAGGGATCGTGGCGGACAAACTTTCCCCATTCGGGCCATTGGGGGCCGCTGGGTCAGGATTGGAAGCTTGTAATATCTCACTTAAATTACATCTGGTTGGTGGTTGGGAACATGGCTTTTATGGCTTTCCATATATTGGGAATAATAATCCCAACTGAGTGATATTTTTCAGAGGGGTAGGTATACCACCAACCAGACATGTATTTGGTGACTAAACCCAGTTTCTGTTCATGGTTTGACCAGATTTGCTGCATGGTCAGTGACATTTCTTGATTCTACAAACCCCATATATTTGTTGATTCTAAGGAGAATCCCACTTTGACCACAGGGTTCCTAGGCCAACGGGTTTGATATTGATTTGTTAGTTTTGTTGGTTTTGTTGCTATGATCAAACCCTGTTCGTGGGTGATCATCCGCATTTTGATCCTCGGGAAGAGGTCCCCAATTCTGCGGCGAAGCCAAATCATAGCAGTTGCGACGGTGGTGGTTGCAAAATCCTGCACCAGTTGGTAAACATCCCATGTTTAAACCCATGATGTATAGGGTTTCAACCATCCCAAATTGGTGGTTTATCGGATTTTTAACCACCAGCCACAGTATTATCATTCCCATATGCTCCATGTATGGTATATTTACCTACATGACTGGGTCATTTATGGGGTAAATGTTGGGATTCATATTCCATACATGGATCCTATGGGATTGGCTATACCATAGTTATACCGTTACACCTTCAATAGATTTCACATCGCTGGATCGCCCAAGGAGCGGGCCGAAGCTTTCGTAGAGGAGCGATGGAAAATCCACAGGTGTCACCATAGGTTAACCCTGTACAGGCGTTCATGGGCATTCATGACGACTGGATGGATGATTTTGGGGTATGACTTAGGAAACCACTAGTTTTTTTTGGTGTGAAGAGTAGGGTACTGTTTCAGTCCATCCACGCATTCCTGGAAGCACAATTAAACAGAGATCTTCATTGTGTTGGCTTCGAGATCTTGTCCGCAGATTGTTCAGTTCCATTTGGGAAACACCTCTTCAGATATGGACATGTGACATCATGTGACCCATGTCCCATGCCCCCAATGTTGATGGTTGTGTAGGGCTTTACCGCCTGGTTCACAGATTCATGCTGATTAACATTACATAGGTTCATCCTCCACAAAGTGAAAAATGTGAAGATCACAAGCCCAGTCAGTACAGCATGGTGCCCCCCAGTTAAGTTTGTTTGTTCATAAACCAAAAAAAACAGTAACTGTTAGTAACTAGTTCGTTATATCTACACGGTGGGGCCCCCCAGTGATGTTTGATGGTTTATAAACCTCATTAACTATAGTTATAGGTACCATAAACCATAGTTATTGGAGTTATTTGCACCAACTTAGCTATCGAACGGGGGCCCCACTTTGTATATATAGATACATATTACAGAACATGGTTTAGCTTTCTAAAATGATGATGTTCCAGTTCGCAAAGCTCTGAATTTACCAGAGAGTTGATTTGTTGATTTGAAACCATAGAATTCAGCCACTTTATTTTAGGCCTTCATTAAGGCCCAAAAAAAGCCACTGATTTTGGCAGGAGCTAGAGGCTGCGGTGGCATCTGCGGAGGCAAAGGGACATCCCAGGAATTCCATCAATGATGGCTAGATATGGGGATGGGTCATGGCACCCTGGTACCGTGCCGTGAACCCCAAGTCATAGCTGGGATTTATGGATGTGAATAACCCACTCAAAATGTATCTATAGGTATTGACCCATACCCATATAGCCATATACCTGGGTAAATTTCATCACGACCGAAAAACGTCGTTCGACCACCTCGCCCTGGAATCATGGTGAATGGATTCGGGAAATCATCCCCTTTTATGGCCGCAAGATTCAGGTTAGTGAAATATTACAATTTACCAAGATATATATATAGCCATATATGTCATCAAGAAGCGGTTCTGAATCATTGAACAACTGCTGGTTAATCGTGGTCAATCATCAAGAATAGGGTTTGAGTCATAAACAGATGGTGGAACATGTTTTTTTTCTTCAAAAACCTTTTCCTTTTGTGTCAAACCACATGAATGCCAACAAATGGGACCCCATAGCATAGGACAGGACAATAATGTTTTCTGTCGGAAACAACATGGAGTAAACAGCATTTTCTCAGGTTTCGCACGAAAAGACCACCTGGTGTTCATTCGTTTTCTCTGAACATAGGCGACCGAAATTTAATCCATGAACATCCCAGAGCTCCTCCTCATTTTCAGAGATGGGTGTACCGTTGATGGTATAAACCAGGTACAGATCTGGGAATCATAGGATCATACCAGAGATGTTGGTCATGTTGTCAACTGATCAATGATGAAATCTGATCTGATTAAAGATCAAAGGGGGTTACAACCCCCCTCCCCCCAAATAAAAACAAAAAAGTAAGTTGTCCATTTGCCATTCAGATTTTTTTCATCCCCCAGCAGTCACTGGGTAACCCCAAGTCATTGGATGCTTATGACCCGGGGCCAATCCAAGACTGAAAATTAGGGTAAAACACCAGTACATTTCCTGGTTGGTGGTTTCAAACATTTCTTATTTTCCATAATATATGGGTTATATGATAGGGATAATCCTTCCCATTGACTAATAGTTTTCAGAGGGGTTGAAACCACCAACCAGTTTCTGTTGATGATATCCATTTAAGAATCTCTTTAGAATAGTGGTTGAAATCCAAATTTTGATGTAAAGAAAGCACCAGTAAATCACCATTTTATCATGTTCATCACAGTTTACACATTTTTCACCAGCCAATCACGACGTGTGGTTTCCTCGCGTCACCATGCAGAGGCAGCTGCTTCAGTTCTCAAAGAGGCGGTCGACAGCCTCACCGAAGCCCAAGAGAAGGCCTAAAAATCCTCGATTTCATGGCGAAAAATTTTGGAAATAAATGGGATTTTTAGGGATTATAGGGATTTTTATGGTGATTAAATGGGATTTATATGATTTAATCGCACCTAATAAATTAAACCTCATTAATGGGATTTATATGGTGCTTAAATGGGATTAATCATAGACATTAATGGTGATTAAATGGGATTTATATGGTGATTATATATATAATTATATATATATGGACACATATATAATAATTCACTGTATATGTATATCCCCATCTAACTATAGATTGAATAGTTTAGGGAAGAGCTACACATACCATATAATAACATATAATTACTGTATATATATATCTACAGTATCTGGGTAAATTTCATCACGACCTCACGTCGTTCAACCACCTCGCGGGGAATCATGGTGAATGGATTCGGGAAATCATCCCCTTTTATGGCCGCAAGATTTAGGTTTGTGAAATATCATAATTTACCCAGATATTTACTGTCATTATATGTCATTATATGTCATTATATGGTATATGTATGTATATGTAACTCTTCCCCAAACTATTCAAACTATAGTTAGATGGGGATATACGGTGATTTTTGGATGATGATTCCATTTGATGATTCACTGGAATGATGGAATGATAGTTGCAAATGATATTAGTAATGTGGATAAAACATAAACCACCCATAACTGGGAATGGTAAACATACCACCTTTAAAAAATGGTGATGACTGGGGGATGGTGCAGATGGCATTGTTTTACCAACATTACAGTCATTATATGATATATAAATGTTCCCCAACTATAGATGTACACATAATACTATAACTGAAAATTCTATATTACTCGCATTTCTGGGCTTCCAGAGGGTACGTACAATTTTTCAGTGCCTAGTTTGATTTGCAGAGGGGTACATACTGTGTTTCCTGTGATGTTTCAAGATTGCCATGGTCCATGTTTTATAGATAAAAAAAAAAACATCTCCCCCATAAAAGAGTTTCCTTTTGATAAATCCACCCATTTTGTAGATCATGTCAATGGCCATTTCAGGATCCTAGATTGGAGGTACCCACCATTTTTTTAAGGCCTATGTTTTAGGGCTATGTAAGGGGATATCCCCCCAAAATATGGCCTGAAAAATGGTACAAGTATGGTACCTCCATTTTAGGATCCTGGAGATCTCCCATTGATCAAGGTACCCATTTTCCTAGGGAAACCATGGGCTTTCCACATCCACGGGCCTGTTTGGAGTGGTAAATCCCCAGGGTTTTTCACCCCGAAGTTCCCAGGAGAAGCTGAAACCGGATCAGGTTCGCCCCGCCCCTTGCGTCGGGTCACTGCATCTTGAGTGAGTACAAAGATAAAGACATCTAAGGGGCTTTTAACCAACCATACCCATATGCTCCATGTATGGAATATATATATATATATTACCAACATTTACCTCATAAATGACCCAGTTTTGTAGGTAAATACACCATACATGGAGCATATGGGATAAAGCAAGCTTGCTCCAATCCATGAAATGGATATTAAGTGGATTTAGATGGTGAAGGATTAGCCACCAGGGGGGAAATGGATGGTCCCATGGGTATATTTCCATCAGAAAAAAACTTTGTTTCAACCCAGAAAACCATGATTACTTTGGATTCACGTCAGGACGTTTTTATGAGGCTTAGAATAGAAGAAGGAATCATCCCCAGCTGAACTTTTCAGGTGAATAGTGATACCCTGAAGAACACTTTTCATGATCGAAACCAGTGACGTAACCAAGTTCAATCTGCAAACTGGGGATGTAATTTGATGTAATTACCGTAGTCTTTTTTTTTCCCATCGAAACTGGAGAATTTTCCAGAATCCCATAAATTCATCAGCAAATCACAGATGGATTTTAGTATGTGACAATCGACTCGTGTTGGCTTTTCGCAGAAAAAACATTTTAGGCTTGGTGGTTTCAAACATTTTTTTTATTATTTTTTATTTTCCATTTCATATATGGGATAATCCTCATAGACAAAGTCCATATTTTTTTCAAGATGGGCACAGCCAGCACCACCAAGCAGTATTATTATTAACCATCATTAACCATTATTAACCATATATTAACCATGGAAATCCCATTAAATCCCATTAATATCCACCAGTTTTAGGGTTTCCAAAGTCATGGGGTATCCCCAAGCTCGCTGGATGGTGGAATTCATGGAAAATCTCAAGGTTTCAAGAGATGGATGATGAACTGGGGAAACCCCCATGACTGAGGAAACCTCCACATATGTGATTATGATTATATAATGTTATATACAATGTGAGCCGCTGTGAGCCCCCCCAGTTATAAGTTGGTTTATAAGCCTCAGTAACTATAGTTATAACTACCATAAACCATAGTTATTGGAGTTATTACCCTCTGGTTATGACTAACATAGCCGTGGAAAATCACCATGCTATTAATAGGTAAACCCAGGTCAACCATCTATTTCTATGGGCCATTTTCCATGTCTATGTTAAATAACCAGAGGGTAATATTATACATGTATACATACTCATCTCTTAATGGCAAGTCCTACCGGTCCTGCTTTTGTGCTGCTGGTGGCCTTTACTTCTCTAGGCCTGCAGTATTTTGAAGATCTGAAAGTTTTCTTTACGGGTTTGCCATGATGAATTCAGCATCATTTATCCAGCCAACACATTTTGATTTTCATGGTTTGAACATTTCGAGTGGACTGCAGTCAACATCAGTATGGGAAGATGTGCCCAACCGAAACCATTGGTACAAAATGCTAGAGCCATATCCACCAAATTTTTGACCCATGGACGATCCTCTCATCCGACTGGTCAAGTCGCTTCAAGTCGCTTCTTCGCCAGCTTTTGCTCACAGCAGACTGCTGAATAAATATGAGAAGAAATGCGTGGATAAATTCATCCAACAGTAGTGGGATTGTAAGCCCCATAAATCACAGATGATGGTAATCCCACTATCATTGACCCTTACTGCTTCATTTTGCTGAACAAATATATTGTCATCCAAATTCATCCAGGCTCTTAGGCAAGTGAGAGTTCCATCAAAAGCCACAGGATGAAAGCTGTCGCATGCAACTCTTACCGACTGCTTTCGAACAGCTTCGAGGTTAGAGGTGATGATCACATTGTCAGTGTCACGTGTGGTGTGGTCCTGGAATGAGGATCCCAAAACCATTGTCGTTGTACCGATATGTATATATATATATTATGTGTATATATATATATTACAGTATGTGTGTATATATATAATATTGTGTATATATATAATATTGTGTATATATATATATATATATTATGTGTATATATATATATATATTATGTGTATATATATATATATATTATGTGTATATATATATACTATGTGTATATATATATTGTATATATATATACTATGTGTATATATATACATATACATACATACATATATACTACTTTTGGGTCCCAGGTGGAACCACAAACCAGCCATTTGCACCCAACAGCCCAACAGCTTTGTGATTTTGGTCCACAATCTGCACTTTGCAACCACAATCTTTTGCTCGGTCAAGGCTTGGAAGGGCCTGCATGGTGTGGGAACCAAACGGGTAGATAGTGGGATTGTAAGCCCCAGAGAGTTAGGATCCCTACGTATCCCTACATTCTCTCTGGTCCAACAAAAATCCACAAACTGTTCGCTGGAACTGCCCCAAGCGCCAGGTGTTCGGGCCCTTTGGGGATGCTTCACCAAAAAACGTGGCTTTTCCCTGTTGAACCCTGAAAGAGGTGTCGGTTTCTTTGCACCCCGGCACCCCGATGAAAAATACGAAAGCCATCAAGGCGGGTACAGTCTTACATCAAAGACACTAAGACTTAGAATCCGGAGAATCCGGAGAACCACAGCATGACGTCTACCGCATCTTTTCGGTCAACGCCCATGGATGGATGTTTTGGACCCAAGGCATCCCAAAATGAAGCCATGGGATCCATCACTCATTTCTGGGATCCAGAAAAGCTGCCCGCAGGGGGATGGGAGTAGCCCATTGCCGTTGCAACTAGATCTCATTATATATATATATATATATATATTGTATACATACATAGAATGTTGTGAGTTATATATATATATATATTATATTATATTATGCATATTGTCATATAGAGTATCAGTATCACTGTGATACCCCCATGTTCTGGTGTATGGTCATCCCATCTTCATATTTTTTTTTGCTAAATATCACGTGCCATAAACCATCATAAACCATCTCATAAACTTAGCATTTGGGGATGGTTTGAACATGTTAGAACCCAATGGAATACCAACACGTTTATGGATAGGATTCTATGTTCTTTTTTATAGCTAGTCACCATAGTCACCATCCCTAGCCATGGAATATGAGATGAAATACCGCCCATAAAAATATGGTACCCTCTGGTAAACGTTTACAAAAAACTATGGAAAATCACCATGTTTGATGGGAAGACTCACTATGTCTATGGCCATGTTCAATAGCTATGTTAGACATAACCAGAGGGTAAACCTCCATTTTCCTATGGTTTTCCTATGGTTTTCCCATGAAAACCTCCATTACCAGGCCGGGTAATTCACAAGGGATGGTGACTAAACTATGGTGACGGGTGATTTCCTCAGCGGGATGACCAGGTGTCGCGCCATGTGGGGGAGTCTCAGTCTGATGGGAAAGTCACGGTGGGCAACTTGAGATCAGAACCCAGAAATGCCAAGTCTGCCAAGTGAACCTGTTGGGAAAGTGGAAAGTTTTCTTTTATGATTATTTAATATTATTTAAATGTTCAGGCTGTTACTGAGTAACATGAAGAAAAACTCATGTCGTCCATTTTTCGTCTTTGAAGCCCAGCTGTTCCATGTCCTTATCATGGAGAATTGACCGGACAGTTTCACGATGCGAGACTCAGAGATGATGCTGAAACAAGTTCACTTTGTAAGCATATCCTTGCACATTTCCTGCAAGTGATCTGAAGGTCCACTGTTTTCGTGAGAAACTTCGAAGTGCTGAGGTCCACTACTTCAGACAAATTAATGGAATAATCAAATTTGATATGCCATCTGGTTCATTATTTTTTCGGTCGACCGACTGGTGAATGGTTCGCGACCCTGCGTTTATATTGCCGGTAAGCCCTAAACGAAAGCACAATAGTTATATCTTCCCGAAAGCAAGTTCTGACTGTGGCATTCTGCTGGTGGACCAGACTTTCATACAGCTGTCCCTTGTCCCATCCATCAAGTTTTGTCGGCTTCAAAGCCACCAAGCCAAAGGCCAGACCATGTTTGACTTTCCTCTATCCACTGGGAAAGCAGAAACTGATGTGTGGATATGTATGGAATCTACGTCTACGGTTGAGATAAGTGTCTGATTAAACATATGATCCCCATGGCAATCGTGAGTTGATCATTGAAATCACCAAAAAAAATATCCCAAGTCACAGAAATCATGAGTTTTAATGAGTTATATGATTGTCAATTATCAACTCATGGATTGATGTGAATGGAAGGTGATAAAAATGAATCAAGGAAAGTCCACATTATTCATCCAAGTCATAGAAATCATGAATTACGGATGGAAAATCCTGCACCACCGATGGTAGAAAACCTATAAATCATGGGATAAACCATCTATTATTACCCTCTGGTAAACGTTTACATAAGTATGGGAAATCACCATTGTTAATGGGACAACTCACTATGTCTATGGCCATTTTCAATAGCACACTGTTAGTCATAGCCAGAGGGTAACTGGTGCGGGATTTCTTCCGTCCACAGTATCATGACTTCTCATGGATTGAACAGATTTTTGCAGCGCTGAGGCCGTCCTTGAAAGAGAAGAAAGGACGGCGGAAGCGGCGCAGTCGATCCACCAAGGGGATGAACACATCGAAGCGGATGTGTTTGTGCTGCCACAACCTCATGTTGATCGGTTCCTTTCAACAGTGCTGGGTGAAGCTAGGATTGAAACACCGCAGGATGAAGGATGTGGATTTGAATCATCAAGCTGTAAGAATTGAAGGGAGCACTTGTAGAACATCCCCATGTTTTCCTGGAGGTGCCCCCAAGCCAACCCCGGTTTTTCGGCCCACTCTGATGAAAAAACGGGGAAAACGGGGATACCAGACTCGTGCACCATTTCGGAGTATACCCAATCTGGTTGGTGGTTTGGAACATGGCATTCATTATTTTCCATATATTGGGAACAATAATATCATTTGACTAATATTTTTCAGAGGGGTTGAAACCACCAACCAGCAATAATCAGGTACGTCCATCATAACCCATGATATCCTGATTATTGGATGTACCAACTTAGAAGTCTACTCACATGAGACTAATTGTCATGGGATATCAGTAGACCATAATCATGATAGACATTTGGTTTCCCCATAATTTGATATCCCATGTGATATGAATATTCTCATAACTCTTCAGTTACTGTAGATCAAATTAGATCCCAAGCAATATCTCCATTTAAGCTGGTTTCTTGGGATGCCTCGGGCATCCCCAATTCACCATAGCTTTTTTAACACGGTCATGGTCATCCATGACGAAAACGGATGATCTCCCATGGATCCCATGGATCGGAATGGATGGTCTAACCATGGTTAATTCATGGGATTTTTGAGGCAAAAATCTTGGAAAAACCATGGTGTATTTACCATTAAGTGGTGGTGTCCGGTTTCAATTTTCCTTTCCGATGAATGGATGGTTTCCCCGGTGATCCGATCAAAATATCCGTGGTTCTTCCCTGGGATGATCCCAAAAGCCCCCCCAAAACTGCCCGGAGGAGACGGCACGGCGGACGCGGCTGACGCCGCCCGTGCACGGAAGGCTGGCGCCGGCGGAGCCGGCCAGGGAGGATGGCCCGCCTTCGGTGTGAAACATGGCGAAATCAATGATCAAAATAGATGTTTTGAGATTTTTTGAGATGTTTTATGATGTTTTAAATGGTTTTAAGGTGTTAGCTGGGAATATTGAGTCGTAAATGTGTTGGAGATAACCTGCATTTGGACCCCGGACTTGCCGGAACTCCTATGGTTTCACCAGTGTTTCCCAGGGCCACCATCACCACCGGCGAAGCAATCCGCGAAGAAGCGACAGCAATTCCATGCGCCCGTAGAGGCTGCAAATATGTATATAATTGTATATATATACACACATACATGCATATATACATGAATAAATATTATAATATATATATATATATATACATAACCTATCATGCAATCATTCGTTCTGTCATTCATTCTTCCGTGTATTCATTGAATCATTGACTCAACTCAGTCACTCATTCCGACATTCATTCTTTTGTGCTTTCATCCATTCATTCATACATTCCATTCCGTTCCGTTTCTGTCCATTTGTTTTCATTCATCTCATCTTGCTGATGGTGATGTAGTCTTCGCTGACACGCCCGAAGAGGCTGCAAAAAAAAGATAGTAGAACTATGTACAGTAATCCTTTAGAATCATTAAATCATCAGCTGTCAGCCCAAGACACAACTGTTCAACCTGCTCTGGCAAAAGTGATCCGTCTAGCTTCCTTCTGTCCCATTTCTTTTCTTTCATTTCATTCATTTTACTTCATTTCGTGTCATGTCATGTCATGTCATTTCATTTCATTCATTTCATTCATTTTCACGTTATTCCATTTCATTTTCATATTATCTATTTCATCCATATTCACTCGCTTCATTCACTGCTTTCACTTCATTCATTTCATTTGTTTCATTAATTTCATTTAGTTTCATTTTCATATCAGTTCACTTCATTTCATTCATTTCATTTGTTTTATTCATTTCATTTCATTTCCGTTTCACTTCACTTCATTTCATTTCGCTTAGTTCTTTCATTCATTTGTTTATTCATCATTCTTTCTTTCATTTCATTTCATGTTATTTCACTTCATTTCATTTCATGCATTTCATTTCATGTTATTTCAATTCGTTTCTTTCCAACTCACCAAAAAATCCTGTAAGCAAACTGGTTCCTATAGCCGTGTCCTATTTTTCGAAACTTCCGCCCCGGCACGTGCCGGGCACTACCTGGTACATAATCAATTATAATTATAATCATATATGTACATATACCATTTGGTGATATTAGATATTGACACGTCCATGATCCGTATTGAAGTCAGTCGGGGCACGTCACAAGTGATGAAAAACTTGAATCGGACACCTGGAAGCAGCACGTGTCAGTGGCGCCAGAACCGCCCTCGTCGCATTTGGCTGTAGAAGAAGATTAGTCCTTGTCAAATTTCGCAAGGCAAAGTCCAAGGGAGACAATCATCCTCAATCATTTATAATATATATATATAATATATGATACACTGTATATATATATATATATATATTTATAATGATGGATATATAATCATATATCTCATATACAGATCCATCCTGAACTTTCTCAAGTTCAGTGCGCTGTGTCGGCTTCGCCGTCCATCGTCGCTTTCGACGCCATGGTTTCAGCGCCAACGAAGCCCAGCCAGGTGACGTCGAAACGATCGAGTTTGGGTTTTGGGAAATTTGGTGGAATTTGGGGATGAGAAATTCAGCTGGAACAGGAAAATCGTCTATAAATGTATGTTTGAATGGGAAATTCAGCTATAAATGGGATGTTTGATATGTTTGAATGGAAGAACATGGTGATTCTTCAGGGGATTTAAGCATCAAAATAGTGATAAAATGATATAAAATGGTGACATGTAGGATCCACCTGTCGTAGTCACCATCCCAACCATTCATTTCACATATTTTTACATCGTCCTATAGCTAGAAGTATACCCAATAATCAACCGCTTTTTTAGGGATGGTTTATGGCAGCCAGGGTGAATCTCATGGAATAGTTGGTTTATAGCATTGAAGCCGCACTGATAATGCTGGGTAGATCATGGGAGATCATCAAGCCTTGGCACTCTGCAATGGATTGCCGTTCATTGCCTCCCTGTCCAACCCGTGGTCAAACTTCTCAAATGACACCACCCATCAATGGAATAAATGGAATATGTGAAGGGAAAATCCATAGACAACCATAGGTCAGTGCAAAAGCCAGGTTTCCTGTAAACCAGAGTTTTAAGCTGGTTTACATCCATATGATTGGAAATCAAGCCTTAAATATATGGTCCTTGGCTTTCTTTTTTTTTGGCTGATTTGCGGGAAAGTGTTTAGGGACATAATTAATTTGAAATCATGAGCCATACAACATCATACAACCCCAATTATACCAAGTATTACAACATATTCCAAATGATGGGATTGGTTTAACCATGGAAAATGACAGATCTTCAACGAAAACGTGGGAGATCTCCGGTGTAGATGTTCCCTCTGTTCCAGGTCTCCTTTCATGATCAAGTGAATCAAGTGGATGTGTTACAGGACTCGACCGGGCAGCGGGTCGTTGCATGGGAATGACTTGTTTGGATTCAACCAATCAAAAATATATGAACAAGGGGAAACTGTCACCATTTTTTTTTTGGGCTCAGCATTAACGAAAGGATGTCAAAGTTATATTAATGTTACATCATCTCTATAATAAACATATATAAAAATCAGTTCGGTCCCCAAACAACTCTAGTTTTGGTCGCTTTGGTATTGTGGCGACTTTGTTTTGGGCCCCATTGGCCGAAACTGTGAGATTTTTCGAGGATAGCAAGCGGCAGCAGAAGCAGCGCTTGGATCGGATTAAGCTGTAGCTGGGCGTCATGACATGGAGATGGATGACATGGGATGGAATATACCCCAACTGGGATGTGTGCAGCTGCCTAAAAAATCTTCAGTAAATGTCAAAGATCTACTCAAACATCTACTCAAATATCCAATTTCTGCCATGATTTCAGATCGGGCCTGCATTTCCGTGGTGAACATCGGCCAATGGGATTCCCTCATCCCACAGTCCGAAGGGTTGAGCCATGGTTGAAGATGGAAGTGCTGCGGTTGAACAGTAGGAGGGTCGTTGAGTTTTGAGGAATTTACTGAAGAGATTTACCCACTGGGCTCAGGGATCATCGTCAAAAAGAATTCCTATAGAAACTTCAAATGACCTCCTTATGACATCAAATGACCCATACATTTCTTGGGTTTTTGGCGAAAAACTTAAGCCACTATTTTTTGTCACCCTGGTTCTGAGGCAGACGTTTCTGATCGACTACAACTTTCGGGGAATCAATTTGCCAATGTCTGGAGAGAAGCTTCGCAGAGATCTCCGGAGTTTTACCAAGTTCCCACAACATGTCTTCCCTTTAAAATGTCAATTGGGTAGACAAACTCATCTGAGTTTACCAAGATGGGGGTCATTCTTATGTTGAAGAATCGACAGAATCGACTAAAAATAGCGTTGCGGGAAAAAAAATGGTTTTGTGTTCTGCATGAATTTTGCTGAAAGGTTGGTGATCGATTATTGTAGGCGCTTGGCGACCAGCACCGCCCTCACCCGGAAACGGCTAGGGAAATTCTTCCGCTCGGGGACGGCTTTTCAAAGTTGAGGCGTATAGGGGATTCGGGTTGAACACTGACGAACTTGGACCCTTTGGGCCAAGCTTGGCCGTCCGTGGCCTTCACTTTACGACCACTCTTCTACTACTACTACTACTAC
>Ga0126342_10007314_pt1 | contig 19685 bp, 15 predicted proteins | sample Cyp1metagenome_FD_92528 | JGI IMG/M metagenome (GOLD analysis project Ga0126342, IMG submission 92528) | Coral microbial communities from Lord Howe Island, Old Settlement Bay, Australia - Cyphastrea 1 metagenome | ecosystem: Host-associated > Invertebrates > Cnidaria > Coral ... | reverse complement strand
GCCACAACGGCGTGCACTTTTTCGACATCTCAACTTCCAAAAGTGGTCCGAGAATGGTGTGTTTTGTACATTTTGACTTGGAAATGTGCTTCGCACCACAACGGCGTGCACTTTTTCGACATCGCAACTTCCAAAAGTCGTCCGATACTGAGGTGTTTTGTACATGTTGACTTGGAAATGTGCTTCGCGCCACAACGGCGTGCACTTTTTCAACATCTCAAGTTCCAAAAGTGCTCCGAACCTGGTGTGATTTTCACATTTTGACTTCGAAACGTGCTTCGCGCCACAACTGCGTGCACTTTTTCAACATCTCAACGTGCAAAAATGGTCCGAGCATGTGGCGTTTTTAACATGTTGACTTCGAAATGTGCTTCGCGCCACAACGGCGTGCAATTTTCTTCTCTCATCTGGCCAGGTGGCTCCGCACCCGCCGCTTTAGCGAGCCTACTTTTCGACTCTCCGGAGCCACAAATCATTGGAAAAACACAATGAATCGCGACTTTTCTACCTTTTCGCACACCTGCATCTTCTTTCCTCTGACTCTTTCTCTTCTCTGATCTTCTTTCTTTTCTTCTCTTCTCTGACTCTTTCCACCTCTGCTTTTCCATCTGTCCATATTGTCGGAAGTTTGACCTCTAAGCTTCCTTCGATCATATACATATGTCTGTATATGCACATATGAATTGATTGAACCATGGTTTTGATTCTGCAAATATATTGTGTATATACATATATATATATGTGGAAGGGACCTTTACGTATAGAATGACGGGCTTTGAGAATTTCTATATATTGCCAATGACATGTGCATGTTGTGAAGCACAGGCTTGGCACAATTCTCAACAACAACCAAGGCCTTCCCAAAATTTAAACGTTGTTTACCGACAAGCGAAGCAGGCTGTATCAGAACACACCTACAGGTCTTCAACGGTGCGCAATGCACGTGCAGCTTGTCTTTCATTGCTTTAATTTCGGTGCCTTGGTCTGCACTTTGCACTTTCCTAAATTTTGTGATGCAACGATGTTTGCCAACAAGCGAGCAAGGGCTGTATCAGAACCCACCTACAAGTCCTGAATGGTGTGCACTGCACGCGCACAAGCCTTTAGGTTGGTGCCTTGGTCTGCACCTTGCGCTTTCCTAAATTCTGTGATGCAACGATGTTTGCCAACAAGCGAGCAAGGGCTGTATCAGAACCCACCTACAAGTCCTCAACGGTGTGCACCGCACGCGCATTTTTGTTGGATTAGTGCCTTTAGTTTGTGTTTGTGTGCCTCGGTCTGCACCTTGCAATTCCATCGTCCATAAAGTCAGGATCTGCATTTTAACCTTTCAAGCCTTGATGCTCAAAAGGCTAACGCACCAGAAATCAAGTTCGACACGGTGCTACCCAACAGCGTATGATCAAGATGTTGAGCGCTGCTGCCAGCGCGCGTCAGGCTGATGAAGCGGAGTGTTTGCTTTCTTCATACAGCATGTTCGACATTCAGGTTAATCATATTCACCGGTGCTAGGCAAAGGAATGAATAATGAGCGTACGCTATATGCATATTATGCATTGTGTGATTTGGCAAGAGATGGCAACTGTGACTGACGCCGACACAATGCTCAACATGAAGCATTGAAGCATGTAGGCATTTAGGCTCCAGACAACATAGCCGCAGTGCGTATATGAGGGCAAAGTGGCCTTAGATGTCATTCGGTTTCCACATTCACATTCAGGCATAATGCGATGAAGGATCAGGATTTGCTTGCAAGATGCACATATTTTGGTGTCATGGTTTTTCTCATTCATGAAGCATAGAAAGAGCAGGACAAGCTTTTTCGATCTGATTTTTGGGTCTGTGCCATGATCCTACGCAGAAGGAGTTGTCTTCACACCTCCGCGGCGCAAACTGTGTTTGCGAGGCACTGTGAGCGGAGTGCGCTTTCGCTTCCGCAGCTTTTGTTCACATGAATTTGTGGACATCCATTCTTTTACGCGCCTTACTTCTTCCACCCGCTCAGAATGCAGAGGCAAGTCTGCTTTGTCCTTGGCATCAAAGTACAGACCAAAAGTTAACGGAGCAAGAATTGACTCGAAACATGTCTGGCATTGATAATTTGCAGCCAAGTTTCCATTGAAGCTGAATCTTGCCACTCAGCATCGCTCCAAAGATTCGCCCCCAAACAGCGAGCCAGAAGAACATTGTCGCTGGTCTGTCGCGCAGGGGGGTAGCACGTAGCTATGTGGTGCACGAGCTGCTTGCCAAGCGAGAAAATTTGGAGCTTCAACTTCAATGTGGCGCGGTGGACTTCATGGGTGGAGCGCGTCCATGAGTTGATTTCGCTGTGAAGCGCTTCGTTTGATGTGGTGCCGGAAGGCAAAAGTGCGCGTTGCAAGGGCGAAACCCATGGCGAACTCTTTGGTTGTTGAATAACCATTCCAGGCGTTGTGGTGAGCAAGCGCTCCACAAGACATCCCGCACAGGCTTAGACGTTCCCGTGACCTTCCGATCTACCTCCTTGCTGTGCAAAACGCAAATGGCTGCAACTGCCTCAATGAAACTGACGCGCGTCAGCACTGGGAGAGTAGGATCTAGGTTGTCTACCACGCGTTGCGCGTAAGCCTTGGACTGTGTCCAGTTCAAGATTTGGCCTCTCCATTTGTCTTCTTGCCTTGTAAGAGGGCACCACTCCTCTCCGTCGAACAAGGGGCCCCAAGACAGCATTCCTCGCTGCGGGTCATGTTGGACAACCTTGTTCAACAACTGCCTGAGCAGTTTGGATCCTGGAGTACGTTTGCGCCACTGCGCATACTCATACACAATTGCTAAGTGCACGGGGTCCAACGCCAAACCTTTCAAGTTTGGAAACACTGGCTGGAGAGCCTCCAAAAGCTTGACGGACGGTGAGTCGCTCATCACGTACCGTACTTGCAAACGGCTTGAAGTTGAAAGTGATCGCTGCAAGCAAAGGCCTATTTCATTGGCATCTTCTCCTTTGATCAGCTGGATTGCAAGCACTGCCCCTGTTTGACCCCTCACTGTCAACACTCTCCTCAGTGCCTCATCATCGCCGAAGCAAGCATCATTTCGGACTGCTGCACTGGCTCTGTAATTGCCTTGGCCTTTAATGCACATGGCCACCTTCAACGTCGCATCAATGGAAATGCACGTGTATTCAGAGGCAGCTTCAAAAGTTAGCTGAAGACTGGCCAACAAGTTGCGGACAGCCGTGGATGTAAAAACATCTTCCACTATTGGCCACCAGTGTTGCGTGTGCGTAGGAAGCAAATTGCTGAGCTCGTTTCCAGCCTCAATGCATCGAAGGTGCAGTCGGCCCCAAACGCTTTTGACATTCGCATGATGCAACACGAGCTCCCGGTACAGCATCTCCGCAAAAGTTTTGTCATAGTATACATTGCGAACTCTGCGGGCAAAGACAGTGACGCCCAACGCGGTTTCATTGCAGTACATTGGTCCGGCTGCCGTGAGCAACAGCCGCACATGGCGATCCACTTGATTCCGCTTGTGAGAGAGCGGTGGGCGCACTTGCGCACGAATATACTCAGCGCTGCGTTGCAGGTATGAGAATTGCATGTTTCGCCGGGCACAGTCCGCATCATGCAGCGACAAAATGATTTTAATTTGCTTTGTGCCCGAACAAACAAACTGATTCTTAGCCGAATGATGTGACCGAAGATGTTTCAAAAGCTTCCGCCTCTCTGTAAAAGCTCTGAACGGACACAGGGCACAAGCGCGCAGACCTTCGCAGCGTCGTCCTTGACTGTATTTCACAGTTTGCTGGAAAGAATTTCTCTCTTCCTCCAGCGATGTCAGGATAGCGTCTGCAAAATAGACGGCTCCTTCGTCATCAACCAAATATTGGGCTTCAGGAAGCTGGTCTTCGCTATCCGAACTTCCAGCCTCTAAGTCCAGCAGTTGATGAGCAGCGTCCTTCGCATCTGCCTCAGCCATGCCGAGAGCAAAGTGGGCGACCAAGAGGCGATCAGTGCAGAGGAGATACAAATTCAGAAGCTCCTGATAGCTCAAGCAATGCCGCTGCTTGCCTGCAAAGATTGTCACGTCGTTACACGTCTGATCCACGCTAACGGCCACGCACGAAGGAAAGCAGTCAGATTCCAGGTGAAGCAGATATTTTCCATCTTGGCAGGGCGGCAAGCCGTGGCTCGGAAGAAGCTTCAGCGCAAGCATCTCTGCATATTGCTTGTAGCTGCGAAGCCCTCTGTCTTCAGCGTACGAATTTGTTTGGGAAGAAGTTGACAGAGAATTAGTCACTTCCTCTTGACGGTCGCTGAGAAGGTGCCAGCACGCGCAAGAGATGGAATTGCTTGGCTGCAGTAATGACCCTGGGACATTCTCCACGATGTCCGTCTGGCGCGCAGAAGATTGCACAAGTTGAAGGAGGGAAAGATGCTTTTTCTCCACGATGGTCACCTTGAAGCCGGTCTCTTTGTGAATGTGTCGCTCACAATCTTCGAGAAATTGCTGCTGATTATTGGCCCATGCTGTCATGTCTACAGCCAACCGCACACCATCAAAATGCAATGATAAATGCTCAGGCGAGAGGGTCTGAAGCTTAGAAACCCATGATTCCACAATCCAATCTTCAACGGTCGTCCACAAGTAAAAGAACGCTGTTGCATCTGGATTGCGTTTGCTAGTGTCCTGGCACAGGTCGTTGAATTCTTCAGAGAAAATCGAGCAAGCAAGCCAGCGCATGTAGATCGATAGTCGGAGGAGGGCTTTACCAGACTCGCGTTCTTTTACCTCAGCAGGAAGAGCGCCTCCGTGCAAGACTGAGTTGATGATCTGCTTCCCATCCGAAGCAGACACTTTCAATTCTTTCTCGCAAACATCCTTTCTGTTGCTTACGCATCGAAGCAAGAAGTTAAGCACCCCATCTGGTAGAGGAGGCTGGGGCGCGATCTTTTCATACAACTGCACAAGAATTGCCAGGCAACAGGTCTGAATGTCAAGATCAGCCGTGTGTGTGGAAACAAGTACTGTTGCAATCGTCGGCTGCAAGTTTGTGCAGCAAAACCATTTGCGTATCTTCTGTCCCGCGTGTCGCGTTCTCCCGCATAGCGATACGTCACATGGCGCTCCACGCGCGGTTCTGTCTTCTTCAAGCGCCTCCTTTCGGGAGATGGAGCAACAGCATCATGGAGTCCCAGCTTTGTCAATGCTTTGCAAGCACTTTTTTGCTCCTCAACTTTTTGGGCGAACTTTTCAAATTTTAGTATCTCTTTTTCTGCTTGGCCAATAGGACGACCTCTTTTTGGCTTGAAAGCTTTTACCTTGGCTTGGAAGAACGCGAGCAAGGTGTCCAGATTGTGGAGGCCGCGATTTTTTTCCGCCATTGCTCGCGCAGCTTTCAAGTTGACACTTTCCACAAATAATTGTGTTTCATCGGCCTTTCTGGCCTTCACGACTTCAAAGAAATCCTTTTCTGGCACAAGGATTGGCTGCACTTGCACGCTGGCCCTTCCACGGGTATTGCGCGAGCAACCTTTAACCACAAATTTTCGGTCAAGCAAACCTTTCCACAAATCTTGTCGTGCGAGGTTGGGAACTTGATTGCTTTCTAATTTCATCTGTTGGAACTCGTAGGCTGTCACGGAGGTGACACATCGATCCAACAAGTCGTTGACCAAGATACTCCTTAACTGCAACCATTGTTTTTCTTCGCAATCTTTGTCTTCTTCCGAATCTGGGATATGGAGCATCACAGCGCCTGCTCTGCCGGTATCTTTGCTTCGGTCTCTGACTGGCAAGCCGCAAGCGACCCGCATCTTGTCTTCAGTTAAAGACTCATCTCCACCAGACACGTAATTCTCAATGAGGTCCATGCATTCCTGTCTGCCTGTGTTAGATTCAAATGCGTGTTGAATCCTCAAGCCCGCTGCAGCAGACGGCGCGCTTGAAAGAAATTGCTTGAGGGTCGGATCCGCCTCAAAATGCCCGTCCAGTTCATGGTCAGCATGCAGCGTGGCAATCACATGTGGTGGATGAAAGCGCGCTTTTGCTTGCCAAAAGAAACCTCTTCTAAAGACGGAATTGAAATTGGAAGGCGTAACTCCAGCAAACCTCAGCATCCGATTGACTTCCAATCTCTTCCAACCAATGAGCTGGAACATCTTCGTAGTATAGCCGTAAGGCTTGCGACCAGCAATGCCATCTCCAGACATTGTCTTTTTGAAGAGATCAAGGTGCAGTTTCTTCGCGCTTTCGGGAGCTTCTTGACCTGTGATGACTATGCACCGGGCAAATGTTTCCACTTGTTTTCGAAGCTCGTCTTCGTTGTACCAGACGTTAGGGTCGAAAAATCCATGGTTATTGCCCAACATTGTCGCGAGGTGCAAAGAATATAGGGATTGGCCAACACCACCGGGTGATTCTCCAATGAAGCAGCGATCGACATTAATGCCTCGCTTTGCCAAAGCCAAGGCAGCTTGGCAACATAGAAACACATCCTTGTTTGCCCAAAATGTGCGGGAATAGAACTTGCAAAGTTTAGTGCAATTTGCTTCCATCACAGGGTCCAGCAAGTTGTGCGGAATGTACAAGTAGCAGTTGTTTGCAGGCGACTTCTGCACATGACGCAAAATCCTGTCTTCTGAGTCTGCCAGGAATTCCACGCAAGTGTCTTTGTAGGCCACACAAGATGACTCTGCACGAGGTGTTTCGCACCATTCGACAAGAAGACTGATCATTCTCTCATGCATGAGCTCTGATCTCAAGGAATTGCACATGCGCCACAGACGTTTTGCCACATTAGCTGTCCAAGCTTCGGAAGCTGCAGCACCTGCAGCGACTGCTTCATCTGCGCCTTCTGCGTCCGCCTCAAAGGCTTCGTGGTCCAGTTCAATCTCTGGAGCTTGTTTGCTTGGACCTTGTAGAGCTGCATTCCGGCAAGTGATAAAGAACTCTTTGTCAGAAAAGAAAGAATCTCTGTCTGTCGCCAAAGCCCGGATGATGTCCGCATCTTTCCGTTGCCTCAGCCATGAACATCAAATTTCGAACAACAAGAATCCTAGACAAGTGTTTATAACCTGACAAAATTCTCATACCACGCTTCATTCAGATTCAAAACAAGAAAAACTGTTGCATTCAAGGCTAGCGACACATACTGAGGCAACCTTCTGAATGCGCCTTCCAGTATGGTACAGAACAGACTCACTCGAGAGAGAATAGCCTCTGGCGGAGTGCCGCTGTACGGCAGAAAGGCGCCATCATCATTATAAATATAGCAGAAACCAGAATGAACTCGTATTGTAGAATTGCCTTCGATCATCCAAAGCAAGAAAGCGGAGTCGCCAACAAACATGCGGTCGGACAAGCGCATATTGCTCACCGCTACCATTGCAGCCCCGATTCGAACCATGTCATCGCTCCATGTTGGCTTTTGGGCACGGACCATCGCCCGAAGCGAATGGCTTCTTTCAAGGGTGGAATGCTCCGAAGTGGCACAATCACGGTTCAGATTGATCAGCTCCCTTCCAGCTATGTCTTGGTAGCCCTGCAGCAAATCCTGGAAATCTGAAGCAGAAGTGAACGCCCCCCTCAAAAGACGCCTTCGCTTGATCTTTGCAATTGTTTCACCATCAATGATTTCCTCTCCCAGGTCCTCTTGCATTTCGTCTTTGCAGTCCTGCTCGACTGCCTGTGACTCTGGAACTTCTCGGCCATCACTTCGTGGAATTGGGCAAGCATCTTCGCGCTCACGCTTGACTTGTACTTCTCTTCTTTCTTCTTCAGCTTCTGGGTTCGCAATGGCCGCGGCCAAGGCAGCATCTTCTTCAGTTTCCATTTCTTGGAAAGTTTCTTGACTGGCGCCTGTTGACCCACCCTCAATGTCCAACATAGGTTCTAGAAGGGACGCCTCATTGTCATCAATTCTAGTCGCTAGGATTGATTGAACTTCAGCTTGCATGTTCGGAACTAGGTCCACAAATGGCTCTTCTGCGGCGTCAGGATGAATGTCGACCACAAACATGCGACTCACGGTGAAGCCATAATACTTTTCTATGATGTACTTGTAGACGTTCAGTTGGAGTCTGTATTTCCAGCCAATGGCATCTGGAATGTGAGACAATTCTCCCTTCATGCTTTTGCAAGACAGAAGATATTTGTTCTTCAAATTCTTGGATCGCTTCCAATCGACCAACACAAGGCAACCGGCAGAGTCTGTGGCGCAAAAGTCGATGGTACCGGCAAGCTTTTCATCGCTAGCCCAAATGCTCCATTCTGTCCTGTGCGCTATCAGCCGTTCAGAAGATTGCAGAAAGTTCGCCAAGCAAACCATCTCAGAGCCAGGGTTTGCAACTTGACCTGCATTGAGCACGCACTCGCATTGTAAATGCGCCCAAGTGCCTAGGCGGGATGCAACTGCACCATTTTGTTTCCAATGAGCCTGGATTTCAGCAGGGGTCATGGTGAGAAGGTATCTCATCGCGCCGAAGGCTTTGTTTTCAGGGGCTTGCTGCAAGAGGCGGCAAAGGGACAATGTGTTGACTGGCTGGGCTTGCAACAAAGACAGGAGAGGCCAAAGCTCCGGCACCCCCTTCGCAAACTCCACAGCCTTGCGCATGTGGGTGAAAGTGAGGTACTCTGGCCGAGGCCAAGACTTTTGCTGCATGCGGGAAATCACGGTTTCGGCATCGAATGGCTGTTGAAATGCTGCTATGAATCCAGCGACAGAGACGTCCAAGGGGCTTCCATCCACATAGTATGTGTGCGACAGCTCATCGAACTTCAAGCGGGCATCTCGTGCGTGTGGGTTGCTTAGCTTAAGAAGATCAAAGCATGGGCTTTCACCCAATTCGCCTGTGGACAAAAAATCGGTTGGCATAGGCCCCAAGTCAGTGGGAATCCATCCATCGGCTGCCAAAGGCAACCGGATTCCCTTACAGACTTCTTGGTCAAATCATTGTTGGAGGGAAGTTGGCATTGATTTTTCCCACAACTGATGCCAAGTGCGCCTTCTGACGGCATCACGTCTTCTTGTTGAGATGGCGTCGATCTCAACAGGTGTCAGACCTCTGGACATTAGCCTTTCCAGGTCATGATGTGTAAACTCTTCCGGCGCTTTCCGCTTTTTTTCCAAAGCTTTCGCTCTGTTGAGGCAAAGACGCACCCAACGCGTAGAGTCTATGGCCTGGGAACGGCTGGCAGAAATCGAGCTGCCACCTTCAAGGTCAGAATGTGGATTTTGGCGATGATTGCTCAATACTTTACACGTTGCCCAAAAACTGGCAGGGCACCCCATAGTGGCCAAGATCGAAACATGTCGCACCAGGAAGGTTGCAGGATCGACCTCATCTGCAGAACATTCGGCCAGACATAGCGCCACTACGATGCCGGGTGTAGCCAATGCAACTGGAGATGACCCGTGTGCGTTTGGCAGCATTGGGCCTGCGCCGTGTGAAAGGAGGATGTGGGTGAAGGCCGCATCTCCGTAGACAGCGGCTAGATGCAAAGGCGTGTTTGCTGCCGCAGTACCATCACACAAATTCGGGTTTGCGTGACTGCGCAAGAGCAGGGTGGCACACCCTTCTGCATCCGAAATGACTGCAGTCTGCAATGGCCCTGGGCGGCCCATGGGAATGTAGTTGACATTGGCCCCAGCCCGAATCAGCAATTCCACTATAGGATAGTGGTTCCTTTCTGCTGCTGCGCAGAGGGCTGAATCCATCATGGTGCAATCCGGATCTTGCCCCATCTTCAAGAATTTCTGGACGTCTTGAACATTTCCATCTTCAATCGCATCAGACAAGTTCTCCGTCCAATCCAAAACTTTTGGCTTCACCACCAAGTGAACCAGATTGGGGTAGCCAAGATCTGCCCAAGTATGTTGATCATCAAGAAGGCTGTCTCCGCGCAAGACATCAAAACAAAAGTACGGCGCAGAGAATACAGCGGCAGCTTGCACCCGAACTAGATCCAGGAAGCTGTGGGCCTCTGCGAGTTCGCAGGAGACAGGGAACAAGGCTTCACCTGTCACAGCAGACGCAGCCGTGACATCATGCCAAGCCCCACCACAAATATCGCATAGAGCGGCAATGTATCTCGTCCTCTTGTCATGCTTCTTGAAAGGACGGATGTCTCTCAGTGCCCGGTACACACGAACGTATCTGTATACCAAGTCTCTAGGCATTGAAGTTGGGATGTGTCTTTCGGGCTGCGATGATAGGTTGCTGCTGAGGGTGTGCAGTGAGAGCCAAGCAAACACCAGCTTCTTGATTCTGTTGCGGAGGCTGACAGACAGAATTGAAGTACTGACCACATCCAGCAATGCTGGATTTGCTTGAATTTCAGGCCAGTAAAACGTGATCAGCAAAGCTTCTAAATGACTTGCTTTGGAATCACGGATCAACCAAAGGAAAAGAGCACAGCATTCCAACCTGATTTGCCAATCTGTCTCCTTTTCGTCTGTGTGGAAAGGGATAGGCAGAATCCAAAACGTAGATGGGAATTGCTGCAACGTTCCTGACAAAGGCCGCATGGCTGCGTAGAAGTCTCGAAGTCGGGACGAAACACAGGCAGCCTCCTGTGTAGTTTGGAGGGGCCTGCCAAACATGTAAGCATGCCGAAGGAGAGCAGCTGAATCTGACATATCATAGGCCTGCCCTGAGGAAAGCTCATCGTTCTGCTGCTGCTCACAGATGTTACTTCCACCAATCACATCATCTTCCTTGGTGTCAGTCATTTCAGCACATTCTGAACATGACCAACGCTGGCGCATTGTTGTGAGATTGACTTCCCAAGCCCGTTTTGGAATGGAGCTGTCGCATGGATTGAGGACCTGGTGTGCGGACTGCGGCTCCTTTAAAATGTTGACCATGTGTTTTCGCATGTAGCCAATATAGACCTTCAACCGCTTGTCTGCTCTGGCCAATGCGTTTGCATCTGGAGTAGGAAGCTGATGCGACAAGAATGCAGATATGGTAGAAAAAGTTGCTCTGGCTTTGCGGAGAGCAGCTTCCCACTGAGAATCCGCGTCCAAGAATGAGAATGGGTTCGGTATGACACACCACAAACCAGGACGCAGACACAGCAAGGCTTTGTAATCACAGCAAAGGCCTTCGAACAAAGACACCCGATGCTGCACTTCAATGGAAATGTCTTGCAACGGTTTGTCCGACCGCTCATTCTGCTTAAGCAAAGCTGCAGGAGACAATGGCAAAGGCAAAGACAACAGGAATAGTAGTTGAATACGACGGGCTGCTCCCTTCTGTCCAGAAGATGTGCGAAGGGAAGGGCAAGAAAATATGTACTCACGAATCGAAGGGTGTGTCTTGAGCACGCGGTCGAACATGGTGGAGAGAGCATTGTAAAATCCAGTGGAATCCTTGTTGTGCACTGTTGCAATCACAAAGGTGATGTGCAAAAGTTGTTGCAAGAAGGCCTGCGCACCACACTTGTCATCACTTGTGTTGAGAGGGCTCGGAAGCACCGAATTCAAGTGCGGGTGGGCATTCAACGTTGGGACGAGAGGTGCCACGAAAAACCTGAAATATGCATACTTCATGCCTCTGATGATTGGCCCCTGCAACGCGCTGACTGTCTCTGTGTCTGCGGGAGCATCTGCACCTCCTAGCCTGTCCCCAGGTGTGGTATTTGCGATATTCGTGGACGACGAACCTCCAAAAACATCTACACTTGCACCAGGTGGAGTGGATGTAGCCCAGCTCCAGGAAAATCTCCTGGTTGTGGTTCTGCATGCAAGTTGCAGATGCTTCGTGTTCACGAAGCCGGCCAAAGAGTATTCGTGTCGCACGAGCAAGTCTAGCCAGCGAAGACGGTCCCACACTGCAGTCATGATCACAGACAGATTGCTGCTTGCAGAGCTGGCCAAAGCAAATGGGGTGTCCAGATCTTTATCTTGCAGATGCAAGTCTGCATTTGCTTCCGCAAGACATGTCAGCATGACTGGACCTGCGAAGCCCTGTGCCTGCGATGCCCAATGCGCACAACTCGTCCCTCCGGCATCCAGCGCGCCTGCTTTTGCTCCATACTGTAAAAGCAGCTGAACCGCCTTCATGTGCCCTGTGTACACTGCATGGTGCAAGGCAGTGTTACCATTCAAGCCGCGCATGTTTGGGCTTGCTTTTGGCAGCGTGGTTGGCGCTGTATGCCAATGCCGTGAAGCCATTGGGGAATGAAGTGTCGGGGTCCTGCCCATTACAAAGACAGTCTTGAGCAACTTCAGCATCATCTGCTTGGATTGCGCGCAAGAGCTTTCTGTTCCAGGCGGTTTTGATTGGGCGCAAAATGAGACCAACATGCCCAGCCACACTCTCAACCGCAGCATCTTGCGCCACTACGCTTCCCCCATGGACAAAGGTGATGGCGAAAGGCGGATGGCCTAGAGCCTGCGAGCAAAAGTCTCGCACATCGCATCCAAAAAGGGCGGAGGTGGGGAACTCGCCGCTGGTGAGGACATCACCTGTGAGAGGCGAAGTGAACACCAATTTGGAAGAGCCACCGTCCAGATCTTCAAACGAGGTGTGCGGAGTGTGGCCTTCGGGCGAGATTTGGAAAATTCCATCCAGACGCCATTCATTGACCACATAAGTACCTTCATCAGGCGCGAATCCCACAGGGCCTGAAAAATTGCTCCTTAGCCCGCACTTCTGCCACGTGTGGGATCTGTGGCCAAAATTGATCGCGGCATCGCCCTCCAAAACCCGAAACGCCACGAAGTGCTTCTGGTATGCAAGAATGTACTGGCCATCCTTTTCCTGGTCGATGCACCGGATGCGGGAGATTGAGCGCCTGAGTTAGAAAAAGATTCCAACAAAAGCCCGAATGGGAAAAAGACAGACCATCAAAGGAATGCGCATCGACATGTTTCTGGTGATATGTTACAGAAGGGACATTAAAAATCAATGTGCAAAATCGGCCGAGATGCTGCCATGGCTGCAAGAATTCATTGCCATGGGACACGGCCCAGAAAGGGCCATCTGCCTAGGGCACTTTGAACCGATGCGCCCGGAGTGAGTCAATGAGACACACTTCTTTGAAGTGCTCTCCTGCTGCCCGGTGTGCTGCTGGGCGACGTTGTCTGGATCGAGACTGTCCTTGGCAAAAGCATTCTAGTTACATTGGGATCACATGGGTGGAACACAGAGAAAATTTCTTTCTGCCTGTGAGAAGCTTTCAAATCAGAAAACCTATATAATTGTTTCACCCGCCCAGGCACCAGGAGCTTGCCAATCGTCAGGCTGAGCTTCAAGCTCTTTGGCGACAACGGCTTTGTACTCCTCAAAAATCGCTTCCTCTGCACGCTCTTTGCGTGCTTTCCGGCGCTCCAGCTTCTTGAGAGCGTTGATGCACACGTTGTCCCAATAGCGCTCCTCATAACGCCTCCGCCTTTGTCTCCGCGACAAAGGCTGGAGGGACCTACGGCACAACAGTCATGTATGATGAGTTTGAGCATACATCACGTAAAGCTGAAAACTTCATGGCATGAATGTGTGCATGGGTATCGACACAATGATGGCAGTGGGACAGTGTATGTTCAGCTCAGCACCGGAAGGATGTCAACTCGATGTCGCTGCCAAAATTTTCACTGGTGTCAGACCTTGAATCGTATTTTGGACGGCTGTCTTCCCTAGACAACGAGGCAAACTCAGCATACCGCAAGAGATGTAGAGGCACGGACGACCGCATGGCGGCTTGCTCGAGTGGCTCCATGGTCGTATCCAAGTCAAACCTGAGAACGCACATCACAATTCTGAAGATGTTGCCACTCGTGCATGGGCCACGAAACGGGCAGGCATCTGGATTCAATCTGTACAAGCGGCAACTAAGATGTCAGCTCTGATTCCGCCACAAGTTCGTCTTCCATCGCGTCGGCACAGGACATGATCCTGACAGGTTGGAAAGATGCGTGGAGAATGACACAGCAAAGATGACAGCAAAAATGGGCCCAAGGCCTGCAAAAACGGTAGTCATCCAACTGGTAGAAAAAGGGCATGGCGATTTCAGGAGCCTTCGCAGCATCACATGTTTGATGTGCTGCTGCAGGAGCCATGACTAGACAAAATTGTTGGAAGAAAGGTTGCAAGCAAGGACCGCCTGAAGAAAAGAGGGCGCGGATACAGCAAATTGCTTGAACAAAAATTGCGCTGCAGGGTCAAGTAGGATTGTCTCAGAAAGGAACTGTGAAGAGACGTGCATCAGAACAACCATTTGGCAAATGCTCTTTGTAGGCGCAGCCCAACCAAGCTGAGGTGCAGACTGACATATTCGCCGTTGGCTGAATATATGTCATCTCCGCAGGTGGCGGTCATGGACGGCGTAGTAGCCTCATGTCCGACGAGAAAGCACTAGCATCAGTGCTTGCAAAGCTCAAATGCTGCCTTCCAGCACCCAGTTTGGAGGATAGGTTTCCGTCCAAGTATCTAAGTAAGTCGCATTGAGTTCGACAATGGCACTTCTACTTTTCTGTGAATTAGTTTGATGAAGACGGGATGAAAAGTCTTTTTTTCCTAATATAGACTTTCACCACGAACTTGAAAGCTCAATCCGAAGCATATTTGGGATGAGTAGCTCAGCTCCTCTCTGCAATAATAAGTCATCTAGCTCTCTGGATCATTTGTTGCAAGCATTAGTGGAAACAGGATGGGGCAGAAGCATGGGACTGGTTTGGCTCCTCTACCAAGGCACAAGACTATTCGTTGAGCAACGTTTCTGCGCAAGGGCTGAAAACGAATCATAGCACCTCAGGGACTTGATCACTCCACGACTCACATGAAGGGGCACCGGCTGCCCCTAAATGGGACAGCCTTAGCTCCTTTACATGGCGCTGGGCTTCAGATCCTTTCACCCAAGAGTTGCAGGGGAGGGAGTCCGGGAGGGAGGGAAAGCTTGCAGGAAGCCGGCTGCGGCTCACCCACCTTGTTCCAACACGTATTCGTTCAGTACCGTGCATGGACGCAGATGAAGGAACACCAGCCCGCCCATAAATGGAACAGGCTTATAGCTCCTTTTCAGGGAAAGGAGAGATGGAAAGTTTGAAGGACGCCAGCTGTGGCTCGCCCACCTTGTTCCAACAGGTATTCGTTGAGTAAGGTCTCTGCGCAAGGACTAGAAACGAATCAGAACCCGCCCACATGAAGGGGCACCAGCTGCCCCTAAATGAGACAGCTTTAGCTCCTGTACCATGGCACTGGGCTTCCGATCTTTTCACCCAAGAGTTGCACAAAAGGGAGTCCGGGAAGGAGGGCTAGTTTGCAGGAAGCCGGCCGCGGCTCACCCACCTTTTTGCAACACGTATTCGTTGAGTAACGCGCATGGACCCACATGAAGAACACCAGCCCGCCCATAAATGGAACAGGCTTATAGCTTCTTTTCAGGGAAGGGAGGGATGGAAAGTTTGAAGGACGCCAGCTGTGGCTCACCCACTTTGTTCCAACACGTATTCGTAAAGTAGCGTCTTTGAGTAAGAATCAGAAACGAAGCATTAAACCATTGTGTATTTGTTGTGGGTCATCCCTTATTTACACCTGCCAAGCACTATGCGCATGCTTTACGTACATTTGCAATAAGAATGTGCTAGCTTGTGAACATGTGCGTTTACCCAATGAATTTGGAGATTGGCATGGGACAAGTTCCTTCCAGTGATTCGAACACCATACAAGGTGCTGCCCCACAGATACTTAAGTTCGCTTTCAATTCCAATGACTCACGTTTATTGTACATATCTATACCTTTTGGGGGTGTAAAAAGCGAACTGGAACTGGAGGGCACCAACCTGTAGTAATGAAACAAGATCAGACGCAGCGCACATCCTTTGCCACGCTCTTCAAATCTTTCAGTCGGTTGCAAATGGAGATCTTACACGGTTGCTCCCATAGCTCTAGCCACAAATGGCGTAAAGCTGGAAATGGCTAATGCCACTGCGGAAAAAGTCTCATCAGCACTTGTGCCACCCTTTGCACTGAATTTGCCCAATCAAGGCAATAGTTTGGTGGTGGTAAATGATTTAATCTATGCCATGCCGTTATATGAAGCGAGAAGTGGGTCCAAACCATTATGTTCCCTTCGCTTGAAAACCGTTAATCAATGTGATGGTTTGACGATTTCTAATCTTCAAACGATGTAATTATGTGACGGGAATGGAACATTTTATCCTATTGAAAGATTTCCATAATGCCATAGATGAGATAATTTCATGGGGGTTGGGGATTTAAAGTGGCCACCTCAAGGTGTAGCACGTGTGCTGTGGCTGATCAGGCCCATTGGGCCCCCTTCCATGTGGAAACTGCCTTCTGCGCGGAATTGGTATGAAGAAAGCGAACATAAAGGGAGCCCTCCTCCTGAAAATGGCTCTTCACTGTGCCTGCAGCAGCGTGCGTTGGAAACTTCCTTCAAGCTTGCGTTGGCTACTTGCCAGATATATCATCGTAGTTCAACAAAAATAGCGAATAAACAAGTAAATTTACAGCGAGTTCTTCAGCGGCTTGGAAGATAAAAACTGGTACTTTATGATAGCATAACAATTCGACAAACTTGATTGCTGTTTACCCAGTGGCTAGAGGGGCTGCCATCCAACAAAAAGACACGCATACAGAATCAGCACCAGATAGAAATCTACATCTGTGGCTGTAATCACATCTTCGAATTTAAAGTTTTCCCTAAACGAACCCTCCCTCGTTCAGTATGGTATCTTCTACTTTGCGGGACCAGTAATGATGGGCATTTACTACAACAATAAGTATACATCCAATCTCAAGATTGTTAAACCAAATGAAACCACATTTCTTCTGTTTAAGCCTATATAATTTGTTGACCGACACGTGTCTCGATCCGCCCAAAAAAGCACATGGATGTCCCTTCAAGACTTCATGCAGGCGCATTTCGGTTGAAGTCTCTAGTTTTCTCTTACTTGAGTTTGGGCCCAGATCAAAAACAAATTGAAAGAAACCAATTCCTTGTCACAGGGGTGTCAAATTCAAATTGCAATTGCGTGTAAGTTCTAATCCAGCTATAGGTTTATTTCTGTAAAATATTGATATTAGTTGTCAGGTTAGGAAGAAGAACATCCCTGATCAGGCGAAGAATCATAGAAACTATATGTTAGGTTGTATGTCGTCATTTCAAGATTTCACCATGTACACACCTTGTATATGTTCGTGCGTTTTGCTATCGTTGGCCGCTTTATTGCCAAAAAAGCCAAGCCAGGGGCAAACAATTTCAAAGCCAGGACACCATAAAATTCGGCGCGCTTGAGCGCCTCTTCGACCGTGTCGTTGACAGTGACCTTCACCCGGCAGCGGCGCTCACGAAACGGTGCCCGGCTTTTCGGGCTTCTGCTCCGTTGATCACCATTGATGACCGTGGCCGCGCTTACCTGAGCACGGCGAAAAAATGTCACAACTGTGGCACAACATGAATGGTGAGTGTGAGTTTGTCAGAGTGGTGAGTTTATCCCAACGGTTTTGATATTTTTGTTTTTATTTCTATTTATAGTTTATGGCTGATCACTTGGCTATAATAACAAAGCCATCTTTTAGATTTAAGGAATAAAGTTTTGGCGGGGGCAAGTGCAGACCGGAGGTTACGAGAAAGCATCCGTTGAACTTAGGGGTTCGAAGCAATGATGCTTGTGGAAAGGCGTCCTGCATGATCCACTTCAGTTGCATATCAAGCCAGCTTATTATCAGTTGCACCTTCTTCATCACTTGCATGTACCATGATTTTTTGAACTAGCTACTTCCATTTGGGTGGGACCATGGACGACAGGGGTCCTGACTGAAAGATCCTTGGAAAATGGTCACATGATGTAACGCATCATGTAGTTGGAATTGCAAATTTATCCATTGTCTAGGGTGAGAGGGTGTAGAGTACCCAGAAAATGTCGTCAGGGATCAATGAGAGCATCTAGAGCTGTATGATAAATATTTATATACACATCATCTTTCAACTAGCCAGTTTACCGGGCTCATTGTTAACAACTCCTTTTAAAGGGTTCGGTGATGGGATATAGGGGAACCTCGCAAAGATGCCGTGACGAGGTGCCACGGTCGGGGCACCAGCAGAAGCGACTGTGTGGGCACGGACATTGGCTTTCGTGAGCGGTTCGACTGCTCCCACCGGTCCAAATGGCGAGGAATCCAAGCGTACCAGACGGGATGTTGGGATCCAATGCTCCGTCGACGGACGGTCAAACCGGCCTGCAGCAACAGTCACGCACATCAGGAAACACAAAGATACACAACACATGGTGGCATGTCGGCAACGGCCAAAAACACCATTGGTTAAATAAAGTATGTCTTTGGCATACATCTTCACATTCCCAAAAACTGAAGGTAGCTTGCCAATTTTTTCATTGGGTATTGTTATTTTGTGGGCGTTTCTGATGCGGCTCAAAGCATTCTTGACCACAGCGCGCTGAAAGGTCAAACTGTTTCTTTGTAGGTCAACAGGTTTTAGATCCAGATCCCCTTCCCAATGCTGATACAACACCAGAATATAACAGAACCTAAACAAGAAATAGAAAACCCAAGACGCTATCAACCAACTATATTCTCTACACAACACGCAATAATGATAAAACTATTGGAATTCAATGGTGGGTCCCAAAATATACACTTATGTGGTACAAAAGAATCGATGGTCTTGCATCTGTGGTTTCCTGTAATTGAGAAGTTTGTGGGGTGCAAAAAGAAGTCGACAATGGCGAGAGCTAGTAGTGGTCAGCATGTAGACACCCTGCAACTAGACCAGATGGTTCGTGAATGAAATGATTCTCACAGCTGAGAAAATATTCTTGCAGGCAAAGAACTGCTGCCGATTTGACACATTCCATCCAGGCGCACGCTCCAGATGCAACATTGCTGCTGGCGATTCTGCGAATCGTGATAGTAGCACAGGTCACCAAGTTGCATGGCGCGAAGGGCCAAGGGATCAGCGGTGCGGCTCGCAGGGGGGAAAAGCGTCCGCGCAGGTTCTGAGCCCATTCCGGCGGTTTGTTGATTCTTGCTTCCCTGCAACCAATGTGTTTCTGGCTTCATGGTCACAGTCTAATCCCTGAAAGCTTGGGCACTCTGGTGGGTTCGTACGTCAATGAAGATGCCAAGGTACACGCAGAATATCCCATATAATTTATAATAAGAGAGACCTACACAAGAATAGAGGAAATTGACTTTAAGGCCAAAAGCTACGAAGATTAATTACTTTACTTTGAGTGATCCCTACCATGGCACATATAGATATATATTCAACATTTTGACATTCTTTCTGACATTGTATCTTACGTATATTCTGACATTCTATCTGACATTCTATCTGGCATCTAGTTTGGCATTCGATCTGACATAGATTCTGACATTCTATTTGGCATTCTATCTGACATTCTATCTGGCATCTAGTTTGGCATTCTATCTGACATTTATTCTGACATTCTACCTGAAGACCGGCAGTGCCCACTGCGATCTGTTGCTAGAGCCCACTGCGATCTGGAGCTGGCAGATGAAGTCCGGCAGAGCCCACTGCGATCTGTTGCTGGCAGATGAAGCCCGGCAATGCCCACTGCGATCTGGAGCTGGCACATGAAGTCCGGCCGTGCCCACTGCGATCTGGAGCTGGCACATGAAGCCCGGCAATGCCCACTGCGATCTGGAGCTGGCACATGAAGTCCGGCCGTGCCCACTGCGATCTGGAGCTGGCACATG
>Ga0126342_10007313_pt1 | contig 19686 bp, 18 predicted proteins | sample Cyp1metagenome_FD_92528 | JGI IMG/M metagenome (GOLD analysis project Ga0126342, IMG submission 92528) | Coral microbial communities from Lord Howe Island, Old Settlement Bay, Australia - Cyphastrea 1 metagenome | ecosystem: Host-associated > Invertebrates > Cnidaria > Coral ... | reverse complement strand
GCAGTGGTGCATAGTTACTTGTAGTAACGGTATGTAGCAATCATGTTTTGTGTTTCGGCTTGATAACTGGTCCAATCAGGAGAGTTGGCAGGCTCAAGATCGGCTCAGCGGTTCGACTTGCATAATTCCCGATTCCCGATGGGCGACTTGCGCCTTGTTCACGTCCTTGGTTTGGAGCCTCCTTCGCAAAGGCTGCAGGACAGACTCAAGCGCGGTGTCCTAGACTCAACAGCTCCAATCTTCGTTCCTCGGTGGAACCGTCCGCCTGCGCCCGTGGTGCCTGGAGGCAATGGTGCCGGGCACGTCAATGTCGTCGAGGCCACTGTCGAGGCCAATGTGGGGATGGCCGGAGACCTTCAGCCCCCCGCCGCGGCCCCCGCGGCCCCCGAAGGTCCAGCCAGCGGCACCAAACCAGATGATCCCCCAGCTCAGCCGGAAGATTCCGTGGGTGCAGATGTGAAGCAGACAGAAGCGAAGGAGGGCAAGAATCCATGCAGGAGCCAGTGAGAAACCATGAGGACCACTTCTGAGCTGAGTGTTGACGATCAGGAAAAGTTGCCTTCGGTGTCCCTGAGTGGCGCTTTCCCTGGTAGCGTTTGAATTTTTAATCGAATAAGAATGAAACGAAGCAAACAGGTTTCGCACGTTTGCATCGGAGTTTCAATTTCCACCACAGAATGGCAGGCCTTGTGGCCCCTATGAATGCGGTTTTGTTTTGGATATGATTTTACAGGCATCTTTGGGGCTGAGGCCCACACTTTGTATAAGCGCGCTGTTTGCCATCAAACAGGAATAGCCAGAAATTCATCTGCGATCAAACAGGGGAGCATAGCTAGTGAAGAGGTGTGCGTTGATGATCAGGAAGAGGTGCCTTGCGTGGCTTGTTCCTGTCCTCAACACACCTTGATCCCAGCCAGTAGATGAGAAACTATACAGGCACAGACGTTTGACCTTTTGTGTTTGTGCATGGGTCAAGTATGGGTCAAGTTATGTTGGTAGAGGTCGTGACTGGTCAGAACTTGAGTATTCTGTGGTCATTCATCCCAGACATCCATAACCATAAACATACCCCAATTTGACCAGAACTTTGAAATGGGTCCAGGTTTCAAACGTGTGTTAATGACCCTTCAATACTAGAGCTTCATCTAGATCATGTCCAATATCTTCTGATTGGATTTACCAAGTTAGTCATTCAGCGCTATCCAATTCAGGGATACTGCTACCCAAGCACTTAACCCATAGCCATAATATTATAATGGTATTGGCATGTGCTGATTACGCTCAGTTTGCATCTGCCAGGATCTCTGTCCACCGCCAGATGGATTTGTTGGCAATCAATTAGTTGGGCGAATATAGCAGCCCCCAGATAGAAAAGTAAATTCCTACGAAACCAATTGCATTGTTTGTTTGACTCTTTTTGGGGCCAATATATGGGAATAAATGTGAGTGATGGTCAACCATCATTCTGGGGATAGTTCAATCGCTCTCGGTCAAGTCGGGTCGCTTTTTCGTTGCTATGTGGAAACACCATGGTTTCACCCACAAACGGCTGATCAATTTTGAGCTGAAACATCTCATATTTCGGGTGATTTTTACCGGGCCCACACTGACTGAAGATAGTGAAACTGCCAGGGGCCGTAAAATTTAATGATGACCCCGGTGGTGGACTTGGACTTGTATGCTCATGGTATGGGATAACACGACTCCCATTATTTTTATATATATATGTATAATCCCTTCCACCGCCCTTAGACAACGTCAACATGTGGGATTTCAACCGCCAAAATCATTCAATGTTGGGATTTACTCAACACACACTGGGATTTCACCGTCAAAAATTGGGACTGAACCAACAATTTGGGATAATTGAAGTTCACACATGATGATATAAGCACAATTGGGAATGAGTGGTGCTTTCTCGGGGGATGGACAACCCGCACCGGTGACGGATGCCTCTGACAAGTGGCTGCTGGATGGTAGTCCATGGAACACCTTACGTTCATGTCACTTCGTCCAAGCTTGCCTGGCTGGTTGGTTGGTGGAAAGTGGCTGTCTAGAACCTGCCAAGTGTTTTTCAAGCCAGCTAAACTTTGATTCATCCTGGTGCTTCCACGGAGCTTTGCTACTTACATTGGTTTCTAGAGTGCCCTACCCTACTTGTTTCTTTGGTGATAAAAGAAAATCTGGGGAGAGTCACCCTCCACAAAACCGGCATAGATATGGAAAACCATGGAAAACCAACCATCTGCATTTTTCACGGGATCCATCATCAACTGCAGGGGCACCATCACCAGGAACATGTTGCGATATTTTGGACCCGGTATTCTGATGAATCACTGTGGATTTTTTGTGGGATCTAAGCGCCGTGAACTGGGGTTGTCCAGACAGGGGGTTTCAATCAGCTTTATCTAGCACACTTTATAGATCTTCATGGCAAGCTCAATGGGGAAAATGATGGAAATTGAGTCAATGTTCACATCCAAACCAGTGAGTGGTGGTTTCAAACAGTTCTTTGTTTTCAAACCCTGCGATGATCCAAATTGACTTTCGCATTTTCGAGAATTGGAAATCACCAACCATCCTGCCCTACAGCTGTTGCACAACCAACAGTGGGACAGGAACGGCGGCTCTGAAGTGAATGGATTGTGCTGAGAGGTGTACAAAATAGAGGGTGCAGTGCAGACTGCCGTGATTTTTTAGAGTGTGGATTTATGACACTTTTCGACACATCAGATGCTGGCTACTTAGCCCAAGTGCACTAGTTTAAACCACTTGTGGTGGATTATCGGGGTCCCCAAACAGCAAGCTGTTTGCTTTTAAGATGAGCATGAAACAGTGGTGCATAGCTACTTGTAGTTTCTTGTAGTTAAAGTATGTAACAGTCATCTTTTGTGTTCAACTGGTGAAATTTCTCGACCAAAGAGAGCTCAGGGCGATTTTCATCCTCCAAATCAGAGATTGCTATTTGTCAATCACAAGGTCTTTTGGGCATTTCTGGCAAATTCTGAGCTCAAGATCGGCTCAGCGCCTTTCAATGGTGTTTGCTTGAGTCGAATCATCATTAAAAGTAAATCACCGGAAATTGATTGTACCCAACTTTCTACTCAGACTCTTTTTATGTTTTCTGGTTTTGACATGTTCCGTTCATCGAAATTCCCAACTATAAATTCAGATTTATAATGCTATAGGGCTCTATAAATGGAATAAATGGCGGGTTTCCTACGTCATGGGGGCATATCATCCATGTTATTTGCGATTTTTTCCCAAACTGCTGCAGGTTCCGCCGCGGTTTCTGCCCTGGCGTCGCTGGTCACCGAGAAGATTCTGAAAGGTCGGGCCGAAATCGGAATTGGGCGATGGGGAAATGCCGGGAAAGGCTTGGGGGAGATGATGAAAATATGGTTAATAATGGTTAATAATGGTTAATTATGGTTAATACTGATCATCCATCTGGTTAATTATGGTTAATCATGATCATTTATTCTGGTTAGTTCTGGTTTATAATGATCATTCTTGGTGAAATATTTTGGTTAATAATGATCATTCATGGTGAAATACTGGTTAGTTCTGGTTAATAATGATCATTCATGGTGAAATTCTTGTCAATTATGGTTAATCATGATCATTCATGGTGAAATACTTGTTAAACATGTTTAAACTGTGTTAATAACTGTTAATAATGGTTGACAGTGGTTAATACTGGTGAATAATCAGTCTTGGTGACATACTTGTTAATTGTAATTGATAACCATCATTCATGGTGAAATATTAGTTAATTATGGTTAATGAGGATCAATCCGGGTGAAATACTGGTTAGTTATGGCTAATAATGATCATTCATGGTGAAATAGTGGTTAATTAGGGTCAATAATGATCATCCATGGTGAAAAAAATAGAAATTGTTGAATATTGTTAATAATGGTCCATAATGGCTGGTAATGGCTATATAATACTGTTTAGTTACGGTTAATAATGATCATTCATGGTGAAATACTGGTTAGTTCTGGTTAATAATGATCATTCATGGTGAAATTCTTGTCAATTATGGTTAATCATGATCAGTCATGGTGAAATACTTGTTAAACATGGTTAAACTGTGTTAATAATGTTTAATAATGGTTGGTAGTGGGTAATGCTGGTTCATTTTAGTTAAGAATGACCATTCTTGGTGAAATATTGGTTAAACATTGTTAATCATGGTTATATTTGCTAATAATGGTTGATAATGGTTAATACAAGTTATTAATGGTTAAAAATGAGCATTCATGGTGAAATGCCGGGCAAACATGACTAACAATGTTTTTTTTTTAATACTGGTTAATAATGGTTGATATCGTTTAATTATGGTTAAGAATCTTCATTCATGGCAATATACTGGTCAAACATTCTTAATAATTGTTGATAATCGTTAATAATGGCTGATCATGGTTAAATATGAAATGGTTAATACGGATTCAGTTTGGTTAAAAATGATTCTTCATGGTGAAATACTTGTTAAACATGGTTAAACATGGTTACACATGTTTAATAATGGTTGGTAATGGTTAATACTGGTTAAGTATGGTTATAGGATGGTTAAGAAGGATCATGCATGGTGAAATACTGGTGAAAATGGCTAAATATAATTCATGATGTTGTTTAATTATGGTTAATAATGATCATTTATGGTGAAATATTGGACAAAATTATTAATAATGGTTAATATTGTTGAATAATGGTTGATAATGGTTAATACTGGTTAATTTTGGTAAATACTAGTAATGATTATTCATGGTCAAATACGTGTTAAACATGGTCAATAATGGTTCATACCGGTTAATTAGGGTTAAGAATGATCATCCATGGCAATATATATATATATATATATGTTTCTCAAAAAGTGTTTAAACATGTTAATAATGCTCAATAAAGGTTGATAATTGGTAGTACTGGTTAATTATGGTTCAGAATCATCATGCGTAGGGAAATACTGGTTAAAACCGGTTAATACTGGTTAATAATGGTTGATAATGTTTGATACTGGTTATGGTTAATCATCACTATCATTCATGGTGATTTACAATGGCGAAATATGATAGAACAAATCAACGTATGAGGAAATTGTCACAGTAGACCATCCCCAGTTTTACCTTTTTTTTTTGAAAATATGGGATCCAGAAAAAATAGGCGGTGTAAACCATGAGTCCAAATGGGTCTGTTACAAGACTTTGCTTTACTCAGATTAGGATGTTCATGTTTTTTTTCTACAGGGTGTTCATGGTTTTTGTTTAATGGTGGTTCATGGTTTTGTATTCTGTTTGATTTCTGGAATGTCATGTTTGATTAATTATTTTTGGTATCTACTAATGACTACTGACTACTGTGAAAATGATAGATATGGATCCGCTAACAAGAATGAGGAGACTGTAATAGGAACCAAAGCAATTTGAACAAATCTCCTGCACATAGGATGGCTTTGCCGGCAAAATTTTGCAATGCCATGCAATAAATGGTGGGAAAATTATATTGCTTCCAAGTCGAAAAGTTTTCATAACCTTCAGATGGGTCGAAGAAATTCCGGACCTCTCAGGTGACGTGGCCCGACGGACATTAATATGATATGATAGCACTATATTGTATAGATCATGTATTGGATGATCGAAGGAAATTTAGAAGTCAAACTTCCGACAATATGGAGAGATGGAAAAGCAGAGGTGGGAACAGTCAGAGAAGAGAAAGCGTCAGAGGAAAGAAGATGCAGGTGCGTGAAAAGGTAAAAAAGTCGCGAAACACTGTTTTTCCAATAATTTTGTGGCTCCGGAGGGTCGATGTGGTTTTGTGTGGCAGGCGCAAGGGATTCTGCACCTTGCCAAAATTGAGTAAAAACGTTAGGTTTTGTAGCATGTCCAAAAACGATGGCAGGCGTGGGACACTAGGAGGTCAGGGCGCTGATTTCCTGAGAGGGGTTGCATTTTGGAGAATCAGATCTTCAGGTTTGCTAAGACTAGACGATTCTGCATGACAGGTGCAGCACTTCGTATGACCTGGCACCACTTTTGCGTGGCAGGCGCAGAACTTTACACAGATGGAGTGGAAAAATCGCAAAACGCATTAATACGAGGCCGTCAGCTCTGCACTCAACTTTCCATTTTTGATCATTTTTGAAGGAAGTATCGCAGAATTGCTCCGATTTTGATGCTGCCACCTCTAAAATTCAAGGAAGTCTCTCAGAATTGCTTCGTTTTCGATGTTGCCAACTTCGAATTGAGGAAGTCTCGCAAAATTAGTGGTAGGGTGATGTCTCACTTTTAGAAATTTAAAACTTACACCACCAAAGGATTTCCAACAACACGGTTTCAAACTAAAACGGGGTTCTCTTCCCACTGTTTGTTTTGTGTGACCTCAGCATTCTTCGAGGAAAGGTCAACTCCTTGGTCGAACTGACAACATGAATAGACAGAGGAACAAACAGATAGATACGCAGACAAATGGCCGAGTAGAAGGACAACAAATAACGCTACATGCATGAATGGATAGATGCGTAAAATGGCTGGGCACTGAAATGGCTAGGTGGAAAAGCGGATGGACAGATAGATGGATAGATAGAAAGACAGGTGGAAAGACAGACAGATAGACACGTTTATAGATAGATCGAAAAATCTCGGAAAAACATCGAAAGAAACATAGATAGACAGAATATAGACAGATAGACACATGGATAGGCACATGGATAGGCACATGGATAGGCACATGGATAGATAGAAAGAAAGAAAGAAAGAAAGAAAGAAAGATAAGTAGATAGATAGATAGATTAATAGATTAGATAGATTAGATAGATTAGATAGATTAGATAGATTAGATAGATTAGATAGATTAGATAGATTAGATAGATTGGATAGATTGGATAGATTGGATAGATGGATAGACGGATAGATGGATAGATGGATAGATGGATGGATAGATAGGTAGATAGATAGATAAATAGATAGATAGATAGATAGGTAGATAGATAGACAGACAGATTGGGTGTTGCGTGGCAGGCGCAGGGGATTTGTCTCGCAGAATTGCTTTGTTTTTGATGTTGTCAACTTCGAAAATTGAGGAAGTCTCGCAGAATTGCTTCGATTCCAAGCTTGCAGATAGACAGATAGATAAATAGATTTAGATAGATAGACAGATAGATAGATGGATAGATAGATACATCCAGCAGTTGTGTGTGAGGTGACCACTGCAGCCACTCCAAAAAGAACAACTCCAACCACCTTTCGTTCCATCAGTGGGTTCGCTCTGCCATCCGTGATTCACAGCAACCGACCTCTCCTATAGGTTTCCTATTTTTGAAACTTCCGCCACCGCCTTGTGCGGCTACTGGTAGTTGGAATAATTATATAATAACCAATATCCAGATGAGAGCTTACATAGTTCCTTTGCTCTCATTCTCCATTTGGTGCATCCCATTTGGTGGTATCCATGGCTGTTTTCAGGGGAGCGCGAAGCCTTCCACGTCCAGAAGGCGTGAAGCTGGCAGCAGCTGTGTCTGGAAAATTGGTAAAATCATGGTTTATATTGGTTAATAGTGGTTATGAATAATGGTTAACACTACCATTTTTAGCCATCAATGATGAACAAATCCTTCTACTGTGGTCATTTCTGTTACGGGCTTAAACACCACTTGCGCGTTTTGAAATGACATAGGACAGCCATAGAATTCAACACCATCACCCCGTGGCTGGCAGGTACGTCTGGATTGTGGAAGCATCCTGTCCAGTTTGATCCTGATTCCTGTGATCGGTTTGATCGCCACACGGCCACAGGACTGGTCAGACTGGGGACAGTTGGGTTCGCCTGGTTGGGATCCCAAGGGGTTTGCAAACCTTTGCAAAGATATAGTCAGATTGTCTATATGGGGTTGGTATATTTACCTTACCAGAAGAAAAACACCGAACAACACAACACACCCATTTCATGTAGGTAGATATACCCGTTCTATACATGGACGGCATCGATTGGTACCCCGGGGACATACCCCATGAATTCCCATAAGAATATCTTCGTAATTTTCGGGGTTCAACTGCCAAGTATGGATATTCGCTAAGCGAATCCCCGTGTTGGTGAATCCCATAGAGCCATAGAGTTTTAGTTTTGATTTTCAACACCACTACCTTCCGTGAAGCACAGGTGTTTTAATGGGGACATCACCCTCACTTTGTTCTATGATTTTCCCATGAAATCGTGCGTTTGTAATCATGTTGTGGGGGATCAGACATTCAAGGCATGTTTGATGACCTGTGGGTAAATCATGGTAAATCCTTTTAAAACCACCATGAGAATCCCATTAAACCCCTATCATATCCATATAAAATCCCATTTATGCCACCATGAGAATCCCATTAAATACCTACAATATCAATCTAAAATCCCATTAAGTGCCATTAATCACCATTAAATCACAATTTGTTCATCGATTCTAAAATCATTCTAAGATCCCATGGAAATTGCCTTGAAATCACCGTGACACCATGAAAACCTCCCAAAGCCAGGACGTGCCTTGGGCCGTGCGACCCGAGAGCTATGAGACGTGCCCAGCGTGACTTGGTCCGAGAAGAAGTCACCGCGGATCCAAAAGATGTTATGGAGAATAGTACATTAATGTTGTTTAATAGTGTTGAATACCTTCAACAATAGATGCTATGAATAATCTGATAATGTTTGCTGGTATAGTTCATACTATGGTTGCTACCATCTATTGTTATAGATAATTAATGTATAAATAACGGTAGTTTTCATAGATGCTATAGATGGTATGGACTAATATATAGTTAGTGTTTGATGATGCTATGGTTTCTAGTTAACACATGTTAATTCCTTGTTTAATGATGGGTAATAACGTTTTCAATCGTTTTCACACATATATGTATATATACACATAATATGTATATATGTAGCCATTAAGCACTAATGGTATGGTTTTAAATATGGTTAATAGTCTAGTATGGTTCATAATAGTCAATAGTGTGGTTGATGAGGATAAATGTTATTAAACAATAGTGATAATGTGGTTATTGACGAAGCCCTAGTGCTCCACCAGGCCCAGCCACCTAAAATTCCCAGCCTTCATCGGATCCAGGACTCCGCAGCTGCTCGTTCTTCTAGTTTTTCTCCTCGCTTTGCAGCCCTATCTGGCGGGCATAGTTTGGCCACGGGGCCCTTGAAGAAAAAAACAGCTACGCATCAGGTTGAGTTCAGCACCTGACAGGTTAAAAGATTTGAAATGTGCAAATGCAAAAGTGAAAGATAAGGTGGTGCCACAACAGCAGTTATAATAACTATAACACTAATTCTTTTGATTCATGCCAATTTAGTTGGATGATATGCCGGATTTAAACATTGTGGTTTTCCATAGCTACGTTCAACTATTAGAGAGGAACCGTTTATAACGGTTGGTAATGGTTTATTTGAGGATGAACTTGGGAATGGGTCATCCCAGAATAAGAAATTTCTCAGGCATAGGCGATTCCAAGTTATCTTCCAAATATTGGTCATGTCTGTCTGGTAGCCATATTTGTGGTACCCCAATTTCAGGAGACCTCTAAATGGCATGTTCCACACCATCCAATTCTAACATTGGTATTTTTCCATGGACTTCGACATGCTGAGACATAGCCTTGTCGAATTGGCCAGCCTTGCCTGTTAAAGACCTCCTGACGCACGACTGAGAAGGACAATAGCCAAACCAACGGTGGTTGGGCATTTCGAACTACTAACTACAGAATATAAGGGATATCTCCTCAAAATCGACTGGTTGGTGTTTCTTAGTTCGGTGCTTTGTTGATTCAGAACTTGGGAAAATCTAGCCTGCTTGGGAAAGACTGGGTGATGGTTCTGCTATCCGGGTGAGGAGAAAAGCATCACCCACATTCTCACCTTGACATGATGATTGACATTGGACACTAAACTTGCTCAACATTGCATGTATATAGATTGCAAAATGTTCAAACAATGTAAGAAATGTGCAAGTAATAGTTGCAGCTGAATGTGCGCTCACATCACTTCGCGGCAATGGCACCCATGATATCCAGCCAAGACCAGTAGGTTTGGGATCACAAACCATCATCATTTATTACCGAACTATATCCAACTCATCCCATGAGCTGTTGTGCAGACATCCTGGTGATGAAAGTTCCACGATGCCGACTAAGTACAATGTCAAAATGATACTGTAGCAGAAGTAGATTGGAAGGCGCAACTGAATATGTTGTGTCTACAGCTGTGTCTGAGAATGTGATCTACCCCCAAGACTTGAACAATTTGATAATGCTGACCAGGATTGACCATGATTGACCATGAACTTTGATTTAAGGCTGTTCCCACAGACCCTGTTGGGCTTCACCACTGCCTAGGGATTCAGTGTGCTGGGATTTGGGTCGGGCGCCTCAGATATGAACTTGGTGGGGTCCCCTAGAAGAATGGAACTTCATTGGCAAGACTGGGCTTCAGATGTTAAAAACTGCGGATGCAAGCAAGCAAGAACATTGGGAAATCAGCCAACAATTGGAATTGCACTGACGAAAAGATGTGTATGTGCTAAATTGAAGACCCTTCTGACTGTGCTTAGAGGACTCGTTTTTGGGCACAGGACTTGACACACGAGTCCCATGACCGTGGACATTCTCAGGGACTCCCCCCAAAATCGCTCGCCACCAGCAATGGGCTGCCGAAGCATGGAGAAATGCGCTGACCATTGGTGCGATAGCCAGACATTTCACAGCCAAGAATTAATGAAAAGGTGATAAAAGGTATGTCTTTTCGCCAGCTATCAAAGGCTTTTTTTTTCCTTGTTGGCCACTATTAATTACGCCGGACGCTGGGTCAACTGTTGGTAAAATGATGTAACATGAATGAACCACCTTCGACAGGTATCTAAGATTCGCCATGATGGAAAAACTGTAGTCATATGCTGTATTTGTTGGTTACCAGGATCCCCACTCCATGGGTATCTAAATCCGATGTGAGTCGCGGCAAGTGGTTTTTTTTTGCCACCAGCCATGCAGATGAAGTCGTGCCCGAATGTGTAGTCAAACATCGCTGGCAATGCAAATCCCAATCATTTCTTGGGGTGGAAATCATCCATCAATGGGGACATGATATCTGGCATTCCCCTATTTTCCTGCTTGGTATCAACCAATGGCAATCAAGAGTCCAAAGTCCAATTGGATCCCTAACTACAGCAATAAAATACAGTCGATTTGTCTTAAATGGTGAAGTTTCTATTGCCCACTTGGAGGACTGCCCATGGAATCTGGGCATCTGAAATGCATTTTTTTGTTGAGATCCAAAGGGTCCCCCACCAAAAATTCAATCGTTCACGTAGTTGGACCACGACCTTTATTTGGCCGTGTGGTTTGATGTGTTTTTTGACATTTTTCATGCCGCGTTATTTGTTTTTTGACACTGTTCAGGCTACGTTACTTATGCAGTCGGAGGCACACGCCCTTGGCGGTTTTGTACATGTTTGTATATTTCTGGGGTTGGGGGGGTGGTGTAATAACGTTCCTGTCGCGCGCTTCTTTGTTTTGTTAAAACATGTTCTTGGAACTTCAGACACGCTCTTGATGCTACGCTTCTAACATGTTCTTGGAACTTCAGACACACTCTTGATGCTACGCTTCTAACATGTTCTTGGAACTTCAGACACGCTCTTGATGCTACGCTTCTAACATGTTCTTGGAACTTCATACACGCTCTTGATGCTACGCTTCTAACATGTTCTTGGAACTTCAGACACACTCTTGATGCTACGCTTCTAACATGTTCTTGGAACTTCAGACACGCTCTTGACGCTACGCTTCTAACAGCCAAACAAATCCGCTAAGACCATGGAAGAAAAAAGGGCCAGTGTCGAGCAGATGATGTGCAAAAAAAAAGTAGTTTTGTAAAATTCCAAAACCCTGATTTTCACGCCACAACGCCAGACAATTTTTTGAGATTTCAGAATGCAGATTGTACCACGGCCAATGAAAGGTCGCGCACCACGTAGTTACAGACGAACTGTCCTATCATAAATCAACCGCAAATATCCACAAAACCAAACATTATACATGAATGATATATATATATATATATATAATATGCATATATATATATATCCTATCTGTTTTGGACCCCATCTTGCCCTTGGGAAGGAACCACCGAACCGGGGAACAGCATTCCGACTCACAGAGCAGGTGCCGGCACTTGCAGCAATTCCGACTGCAACTGTCCGCAGGGACGCACGGGGGACAGTGGAAGGACAGCTGAGCTTCCAGAGGCTGCAGAGGGTTTAGTGGCTCAATGGGATACCATTTCGGGGGATGAGTTTTTCCTTATTGGTAATTCGGATTTAGCAACATTACCATTTACAGTAGTAATACCCCAAAATTGATCCCAATTCATCATTTTGAGGGTACCAGTAGGTAAAATTGACGTTCCAGATAGCGAAATGGTATCTAAATCCCAAGTGATTACTTGGCGCCCCAATGGTTATCAATAAAACAAGCACAACTGCAAATGGTATCTAAACTGTTTACGGTGTGTGTGATTGTTCTGTGGATAAACCGCCATTGGCAAACAGTTTCGAAACTAGTTGAAACCCTCCCAGGTTGACTTTGACAACGATTCATCTCGAAAAGACTGTTCTTACAACTGGAGAATTGATAATACCAAAAAAATCACATTGACACGGTATCCGCACCCCAAATTGACCATGTGTTGTTGGCATTACACGTTCTAGCTTCAATTTCAGGGTTGTACATCCCAGGGATGTCCCTTGCAAAGTTCCATTGGAAGAGACCCGATATGGATTTATCTGACAATAGGTTACCCCTAAATCCAGCGGTCAATAATGGTTAATCATCATTTTCCCTCTTAAAGTTGCCAAAAGTCAGGGTATACACCGTTTTCACACACATCCATATCAAACAATCCCACATTTCAGGTACCAGCCAAGCATGGAATCTGGAAGAGATTGGCTTCCGAGAATTGATGATTCGAAAACCCTGCTGGGTTTCCAGTGAATCACCTTCCAGATTCCAACAAACAGGATGATGATCCCAATGTTCCATACATATCATTTGATGGACTGGGTGACTCAGCCACGAACCAGTGGATCAGTGGATATTGCATTGCATATTATTTATGATGTTTCAACATGTTACCCACAAGCCAAACATTATTGCCATATATCCCCATGTTTTTTGCACTTGATTGTCCAAGTTGTTTGTATTCAAGGCTATACATCTCCCAAATGATTTCCGCATGTTTCAGCATTGGATGAACTACCATAGATTTATGATGTATATATATATATATATATTGATTAAATGACATACTGTATTTTCTGAATTATATATATATATATATGTATGTATATATATATATATATTTGAGCAGGTATGTTATTATGTACTATATGTATTTATTGATATCATTGGAAGGGAATTTGGTTTTGTAAACTGTAAGCGATCTGAAGTCGTTCCCTCCCAAGGTGCACCTCAGGTCTTTTCGCAGGCTTGGGATCATGGATGCGATGCCATGGCATGTCATGGCATGCCATGGCGATAGCTAACATTGGGGCCAAAAGGTCGATAGCTACATAAGTTGGTTTACACTATACAAATTATGTTAAAAATAATGGAGAGATATAATGACAATTAATGACATAATATATATATACATATATGTATGTATTATGTTTCATGATATATGGAACTATCGGTAGATGGGGTGAATCATAAAACAACAACTAAGACTGGGACACTTTGTAGATACCACATGATGGTACTTTAAATAGGCTTAGTCGAGTGAGGTGGTACTAGAAATGCAGTTGGAAATACCACTGAAAGATGGATCATTAGTCCTTGAAGCGACCTGATTGGGAACCTTCCGGCAAAAAAAAAGGCTTTCAAAGCACTGGCCGTATGTTCTGTGTGTTGCAATGAAGTTAGAATCTGTCAGAATCCGATTCTGCACCGACATTCCACTAGCTTCGTAGCATGGTTTACAAGCCAAATGTCAGAGATTCGTATCGGCGGGATTTCATGATTCTTGCCATAGAGCTTTCCCCAGTGATAAATCGTACACCCTCCATTTAGCTTGTGATGAATATGCATCATCAAAGGTTGCAAGTTGACTTATTGTTTTTTGCTTCATGTTGCTTCTCAAGTAAAATCCCGAAGAATACACAGAAAATACATAGCATGTAATCTTGAATAGTTTTAAGGGAAAATGGATGGAAATTGCAGTTGTTGTTTTACATATCCATGTTATCCATGTTATCCCCCAGGGCTTTCCCTAGGAATCAATGTGAATAAACCGTATTTGGATATGTTTCCTAACAGCTTGGTTTCCGGAAAAAAAAAGCACATAAATAACCCAATATCATCCAATACCCCAGGTTCTCATCCAAGTAGGCTGGGACACCTGGCTCATCTTCATGGCGGTCTTCGTGAACACCACTCAAGGCCTGGTGTTTAATGGTGTTTAAAGAATAAAGAAAAAACAAAGGTAAACCATGTATATATAATATAGTTATACAATATATATATATATATAATAATACTGATGATGATGATGATGATTTTGATGATGATGATGATGATGACGCTTGTTTTATAATATATATATATATGTAATATAACAACAATATATATATACGCGTATAACAATAATATATATATATATAGTTTTATAGATTATACATATAACAATATATATATACAACAACAATGCATATATATATGCACAATATATATAACAATAATAGTTCTAGTTATATATATACACATATAACAATAATATATATATAAACACAATATTAAACAATAATATATATATATATAACAATAATATATAGATATAACAATAATATATAGATATAACAATAATATATAGATATAAGAATAATATATAGATATAACAGTAAAATACATATATTTATATTTACAGCACTATATATATATAACAATTATAATTATATATTTATATATCACTATATATATATATCACAATAATATATATATATATATATATATCATTAATATATATATATATCACAATAATATATATATATATATCATTAATATATATATAACAATAATATATTTATATATATATAGCAATTATAATTATATAACAAATATATATATATATATATATATATATATATATATAACAAGTATATATATATAGTATATATATAGTATATATATATAGTATATATATATAGTATATATAGTATATATATATATATATTTATGAGAGTTCTCGGGGAAAGTTTGGATTAAAAACACAGCCACGTGGCAAACATGAGATGGAATTTGATACCAAGTGGACACAATTTAATAACAAGTGGATTTCATACTAGGCAAAACGGTGTGTGCTTCTACTAAAGATATGGGATGGGAAGGGTGAACCATCGACATTTTTTAGATTTTCCTCTGGACAGAGACGCCCTTGTTCGCCATATACGGTAGTTTGAGGCCAAAATCCCGAATTGGATCCTTGAAAGAAACCAAGAAGTGCAGCCTCAGACCCATCCGCGATCCGCTCTTCCCATTGAGTGAAAAGGGGCAAGAGACATTTTAGTGTTGGTCTTAAAGAAATCCAGGCTACACGTCAGGTGAAATAATGGTGACTCCACAATCGATTATGCGTCTACCTGAAGGGGCAAAATCCCTGACGTTTTCGTGGTGTTCGGTGGTGGTTGTGTCTTTTCCGCTCAAACGAAGAGAAACTATCCAAAACGCTCAAATTCTTTAAACTCGATCTAGTACAAAGACATCCGTGTCATCTTTAGATTTGGCACATATCACGTTTCTCTTTTTGTGGATGAAAGCTGACTCTCCCAAAATGACGCGCAAAAAAAACGTTTAAAGAAGACACAAAGTCGGCAGAAGTTGTGTTATACACGAGGAAAATAAGTCGTATTGTGACATTCTTTGGACGAATTTTTGCCATCCATGTCCTTTGCTCACCTTTGTAAAGCGTGGAGCATGCCTTTAGACGGCCGTGGGTTCTCCTTAGCAGTTTAGGGTTGGGGGGTGAAGGGGAGGAGCTGACAACGTTCCTTCTCATGTCATTCTTGTCATGCAATTCCAAATAGAATTCATACTCTATGCTGTGATGTTTGTTTCTAGGACCGGGCTGGTGGGGGAGGAAGGGTCGTTGTGCAGACACGCTCTACACGATCCTACCCCTCACTATCCTGAAGGCCGCTTCAGGGACTGTGCCCCAATCAAAATCCAATGCTATCATATGGTGCTGGTCTTGAATGTTGGAGGATGTTGGGGCATACACAATTTATCGATCTGCAGCAACTTGCCTTTACAAAATCCTTGTGGCAAGCCGACCCTCCAGAACTTGCATCTAATTTTTCCTAGCAAAAGCAACGTGGAAACTCGAAAGCGGTGCAGGCAAGAGCTTCAGCAAAACCAATTCGTTAACAAGGGCGGTAATCACGCGACGCTCAGCATGTATCAAGTTGAGATGAGTTGAGTATTGTCTGTGTTATCTGTGTTTCCCTCACCCACTAGCATCACTAGCACTGGATAAGGTTCGCAGGGGGCCAAGACTCAAAATTAATCAAAATGATAAAACAACTAAACATGTCACGATCCTGTTGGTAGGTGGGCTTCATTCGTGCCCAAAGTCTGAGTGGTCCGGAAGACGTGTTTCTTGGATAGGGAGACAAACTGAGAAAGCCAAATGTGTTTTTATTGCTGTATTCATCCTGAAGTAGATAGAATTTTGGATGTTCAAACATATGCCGATGTTATCCCATGTTATCCTAGTGAGTTGTTTTTTTTTTTGAAATGTTCATATTCTACTCCCGGCATGACGCCGCGTCACGCAGGCTGGTTGGTGGGCAAGGTGACCCATGCTTTTTCAGTGGTCCATCGAGCCATTGCGGTTAGGGAGCTCAGCAAGACATTGCGGGCCGGGCCGGGGGGAAGCAGAATGTATAGGGAAATCATCCCCAAATGGCCTTAATTCAGGTTAGTGAAATATTCTAATTTACCCAGATCCATGATATTCTGGTTGGTGGTTTGGAACATGTTTTATTTTTCATTTCATATATGGGATGTCATTGATGTCATCCTTCTCATTGACGAACTCATATTCATATTTTTCAAGATGAACCAGGTGTGTATGTTCACCAAGAAAATGGACATGTACTGCGAATGGTATGAAGATCTACTATCCAAAGATAACAATTCTATGCATTACATATTGTAATATGATATGATACGGTATAATATTTGATAAAATGATATGAGATGAAACAATCATATCATATATATATATATAAGCTAAAATGTGGGTATTGTATGGGTATATCAAGCAACGAATCTGGTTATTCCCTGGGATGATGATGAACCACTGCAGCGGCAGCGCAGAGTCGGTTCAATTAAAAAAAATAAAATCTGGAGGTCTTGGAGGTCTTTTGACGTTGAGAAACACAGATGTTATCATGGTGTTATGATATGTTATGATGGTGTTTGCTACTTCCAAATACAAACATACCGGTATTGCAATATGTAGCCATGATATTGAGCCGGATAAATTATGACGACCTCACGGTGACGTCACCAGAAATGATACATGCGACAAATGTATACAAATGCGGCTAGTAAATTGTTAGTGAGGGTAACTATTGTAGGTTGGTGAATCATGTTGATTCATGATATATATATACGTACGCATATATTGAATGTGGTGTACGGTACATAACATTACAGTATATTGCAATATATTATATGTGGTAATTACCATGACATTTACCCTTCGCTAATCAAACACTTAGTTTGATGATTTTCCCAGCTATAAACCTCCATTTTTTTCAGGGTTTTCCCATTGCCACGTTTGATTACCGGAGGATATACAATGTTCCATTCCCCGAAATCAAAGTCTGGTGAGAAATTGGGTCAGCTGAAGTTAGCTGAAGTTCCCGGCAGGATTCTTTCAGCCTTTTGGCCATCTACTTTCTCGGTGTCTCAGCTGTGGTGGAGGTTGTAGTGATCCATCATTCATAACCATCAAGTCATCGGGAAAATGATGACTAACAAGTGGTTTTGAAGAGTTTGCTATAATGATTCACTTGTTTAAACATTGGGGAACATGATGATTAAACAACGGGGAAAATGATGGTTCACAGTTTTTAAGAGGTAAATCATCGACAAATAGGCGATTCATAGTTATGTTGAATTGCCAGAGGGTAATAAACCACAGCTTCGACGTTTTATTTCAAACAATATTGGATGGTCATACGGGTCATACGTGCCATGGTCAGCAGTTGGAGTGTATAAATATGTTGGGGGCTGGTCATAACAAAATTAATCGGTTTTATGTGTAGTTGCCAACCAAATTAATCGGATTCCCAGCAATGGTTGGATAACCAGAAGCCATATGCCATGTGTTGACCAAACTCCACACATCAGCTACGGTTAATTGTGGAGTTTGCCGCATTATATAGTGTACGGATGTAGCGCATTGTATCGCCCACATCAAGAATGGGAACTTCCAATGGATGCTTCTGGGTTCCACTAGAGAAGCATGTTTTGTCGTCGGTGAGCTGGAGCACTGGCTGAAGTAATCTCAAATTGAATGATAGTTTCATTTAATGATTATATATGTATACATTATAAATATATATATATTAATATGACATAAGATACCATAAATGTTCTATGATTGCATCTGGAGCTGACCATTCTTCACTTCCTCATATGTTGCGAAACCGGTGAAAAGCCACGAGCGAACAAATCCTACCTGCGAAACCCAAGTGGAAAAATGGCCGCTATGGACCTATATGGACCTTGGATGACCTGCCGAATGGAGCGGCACCCACCGCCGAACCGTTCTCTGTTAAGTCGCACCATGGATTTGGGGAATTGCTGTGGAAACAAAAGATACAGAGGGTGAAATTCTGCCATGCCATGCTGGAAATGTGGGTTTTAACATGTTTTAAAATGGTTGAACACTCTGTCCGCAAATTTCCGCGATAAAATTTTCGTTTCTTTTAGTCTCTACAAAAAATATGTGGCGAACCTGTTTTCAACCCGTCGTGAGAGTTTACCACCCATTTTTTTTGCAGATTGCCTTTTTCATATCTTCAGCCAGGTTGACATACTTACTATGTAATGGAAAGGGCGGCCAAAGCGTGTGAAGAACCCGACAACCCCTGAAATGACAAAAATTGCGATATTTCAATTTTTCAAGTCTTTCCCATCCCGGATCTTCAAAAAGTATGGACGTCAAAATTTCCTCTACCAAAAGGCTGTGCTTGAGGGCCTTTGCAAACTGTATTTCAATAAGAAATTTGTATGCCCAAACCCATCTTGGGCACATGCTTTTGTAAGCGGGCTGTGTTTTTGTAGGACTTGTTTATCTTATAAAAACCAAGTGTCCTTGTGTAGGGAACTTTTTTTTTGGGTCATGCAAAACCATGGGCACAAGAGCCCTCATTTTGTAGGAGACATGTTGGTCAAGCAAAAAAGGGTCAACTGGTTCTGCGCTCATGTTGTAATGCTGTAAATTGTTTTGCATGTTTTTGCATGTTTGGACCCAAAATCAATGAAAAATGAGCTCCCTACCAAAAGGGATCCCGTTCTAAGAATCATCAACAAAATGGGCCATTTGGACATCTATATAGACATCTAAAATCACATTGTC
>Ga0126342_10007312_pt1 | contig 19688 bp, 13 predicted proteins | sample Cyp1metagenome_FD_92528 | JGI IMG/M metagenome (GOLD analysis project Ga0126342, IMG submission 92528) | Coral microbial communities from Lord Howe Island, Old Settlement Bay, Australia - Cyphastrea 1 metagenome | ecosystem: Host-associated > Invertebrates > Cnidaria > Coral ... | reverse complement strand
TGTTCCTGAAAACTCGCCGGGTCTTTTTTTCCAACTCACATTGCCACACGGTCTTTCAAGGCTCGACCTGTGACCTCCATAAGACTGTTCGTCTTGGAGTTCATCCAACGCCAACCCAGTGACGTAACACAAGATGATATAAGATGTGCATGTGACGCAAGTTAACATGAATGTTAACATGCCCCACCCCACCCAACCCAGTGACGTAACGTAAGCTGTGCATGCTACGGATAAAATATGTGTGTTTTCAAAAACATTAAAACGCTGGCGCGGTTTTCCCCCCGCTGGCAAAAACATGGTTTCCGGTCAAGATTTGATGAACACCAACCCAGTGATACAGAAAGATCGCCCACAGTTCCTGGATGTTGAGAATCCTCAATAGCCTCTCGTAATGACTAACAGTTTGCTTTTCCAACATGGCCCATTTATAGCTGAACTATCCATTCAACACCTGAAAAAAATGCTGATTTTCCAGTTCGCAAACTGCAACGTATTACCAGAGGGTAGTTTCTGGGGCAGCTTAAGAACCTCTAAGCTCCCATATCTCATGACCGTTCAGCCTTGCGTTGCTCCATGAGGTAAAACGCTTCCCTGATCATGTCGTGGTCGTTACGACCGTTGGATCATTGGAAGATGGGGTGGGGTCTTTGGGATGGAATATGAGTAACCAACGAAAATCGTTGATATACCATTCCTTGAGAATCAACAACCTACAAAAACGTAGGACCCATAGAAAAAGAAATCTACAAATTTGTAGGTTTTTGATTCCTAAGGTTGATATAGAAAAAAACTAGTGGATTATAGAGGAATTATTTTGGATTCTAGTGGATCCTCGTCAAAGAAATGTTGCGATATGTGTATTTATAAATCAGTAAGTATATATGGGCCTATATGGGCAGAAAAAACACATGGGCAAAGGATGCAGAACGATTGTCCTTCAGGCAAAAGGGAGGTTTTCGGGGATAGGTTTATATATGTTGGGTACCCCATTCCATCCGATTTTCAAAATAGAAAATAAAATTGGGTGTTCTCCCATTTTACAAACCCATGTCAAAAGAAAACAATTGGAATGAATATGTTGGCTTGTTCAAACACCCTAATATTGTTCCCCACCCAATATTCTCAGAATGGATATTTCGCCGCTAGTGAATGGCAATTCTAATGGATCTTTAAGAGTCTTTGACTAGTTTCTAGTAGATCATTTCCATTTCCAGCTATTAAAACACAATAACCACCATTAACTCTAGATTTTTAGTTAGGCATCCCAACTTACCCTCTAGTAATTTAACATAGCTATTGAAAATGGCCATAGAAATAGTTGATATTCCCATTAAAAATGGTGATTTTCCATAGGTTTTTGTTAGTTTACCAGGCCGGGTATGTTGTGTTTAACAGATATTTCACCGATGTTTCTTGGGGGCTGCCCGCGGCCTGAAGTTCTCCAAGGGAAACTCAGCGCTGATGTAAGGCTTGAGCTTACCATCAGTTGCCTCAGATCATTTCAATGGCCATTCATAGCCTTTTCTTGATATGTACCCTCTGGTTATGACTAACATAGCCATGGAAAATGGTCCATTTATAGATGGTTTTCTCATTAATACCTCCATTTATAAGGGATTTTCCATGGCCATGCAACAGGAACCGATTGATTGGAGGTACCTACCATAGAAAAAAGGCCTATATATATATAAGGCCTATGTAAGGGAATATCCCCACAATTCATATGGCCAAACATATGGTACTAACCTACCTCCATCAATTGGATCCTGGATTTCCCATTGAATCATTGTGGAACCAAATGGTTTATCAATTATAGTATCATAATGTAGTATCATATCTCAAATATATACTGGATGGTGCCCCCAAGATAGCTAAGTTGACATGTAAGTCTCTTAAGTATGGTATATGGTATATAGATATAACGAACTGTAGTTAATGGGGGGGTACAAACCAACTTATAACTAGGGGGCACCATCCTGCAGTTCTCACCTTATCTGTTGTTATCAGTAACATTCACTTATATATTCGTACATAGAACTATCCCATACATATACTAGATGATTATATATTATACAAATCAAGATATTAACCATTAGAACAAATTGTAGCATATAATCAATGGCCATGCAACAGGAACCGATTTATTGGAGGTACCTACCATATATAAGGCCTAGATTTCAGGCCTAAATTTCAGGGAATATTCCCACAAAATATGGCCTTATATAGTACAGGGTGGGCCCCCCCAGTTATAAGTTGGTTTATAAACCATTATACCCTCCATTAACTATAGTTACATCTACCATAAACCATAGTTAAGCCACTTATAAGGCAACTGAACGCTATCTTGCGGGCCCCATCCTGTACAGTACCTCCATCAATTGGATCCTGAAATCACCATTGAATGGTTGATGTTTTTTCATGAATTTTCCAACATCTTCGGGTACCAAACCCATATTGTTGGCGATAAAATCTGGATAACTCATCACAATTCTGGATGTTTATGGTAGATCTGTCCATAATTAATCATGGGTTACCCTCTGGTTATGACTAACATAGCCATGGTATAGATGGCCCATAAAAAAATATGATTTTCCCATTCCAGGATCCGATTGATTGGAGGTACCTACAATAGAAAAAAATGCCTATTTTAGGCCTATGTAAGGGAATATCCCCACAAAATATGGCCAAAAATATGGTACTAACGTAACTCCAATTTAGGATCCTGAAATTCCTATTGAATCATTGGTGAAGCGGTTGAAGATCTGGATCTGACCATCAGACATAAATCGGATAAACCGCGAAGAACGACGACTGGAAGGCCGTAGCAAAATAAGAAGATACACCGGTAATTTATGTTACATAATTATGAAGAATCACCATGTTTAGTAGCACCAATCTATAAATCGGCTATAGAAAAAATGAAGGAAAATGAAGGATAAACCATGAACAAACATGCAGGATGAAAAAAATAGAAGGCCATAGAAAATGGGGAGGCCATAGAAAATGTAGACTTAAGCCAAAACAAAAATAGGATCTTTAAGCATATGTCCAAGTGCGGCATCGCCCCCCAAGTTTTCTGGCTATTTTGATGTGGAGTTTCTGTGAGACAAACTAGAGTCTATCAACTTAAAACAAAAAAACAGGTTAAAATCCAAAGACCTGACATGATTCATCCTGATTGATATGAGTACTAATTGATGATCATTACAACTCCAAGACTTAACAATCTTTTTTCACCTAGCAACACCGTAACCTGAAAAAATGGGGACCAACAAAGCCACCGGGTTTTTTTGTGTTCCATGTGAAACTGGGGGAACCAAGAAATGACTACCGTTGTGTCTTGGGGTTCTCGGAAAACATGGTATGCCCCAAAACCACTCAGAAATTCTCTCAAAAACAGCAACAACAAAGTTACCCGGCCTGGTAAACTAACATAACTATGGAAAATCACCAGTTTTAATGGGAAAATCCACTATCATTGACCCAGTTTACCCTCTGGTAATGACTAACAGTTTGCTATTGAAAATGGTGATTTATAGTGGATTTACCCATTGAAAATGGTGGATCTTTCCATGGTTATGTTAGTTTACCAGAGGGTAACTTTTTGAAAAACAATCTTCATTTCAGCACAGCAAATTTCCATGTGCCAAATTTCCCACAACGACCCACTGGGGCGCCCCAACTAATTTCAGTAGGTCCACCATGGTCTGCTGGGCCAGTTGGGGTTCCAGTCCTTACACCATCCCAAAGGGCAGAACCAGAAAAAAAACAGACAGACTTTCCCATAGGATCCATGGTGCTGGTATATATGCTAACATTTGGGGTATATTGATGGTAAATGTTACAATATATAGCATACATGGATCCTATGGGCTTGGAAGATCCTCAATTTTTGCAGCTCTGGTAGTTTTTAGCCATGTGACGATGGGATGATGATCAATCTCCATATATGAAACCGCCAATATTCGGCGAGAAATGAGAAATTGGAACCAGGTCCTCCATGATTATCCGTATATTACTGCTGGTTGGTGGTATACCTACCCCTCTGAAAAATGATGGACTTCGCAACATAGAAAAATATGAAAGTCAGTTGGGATGATTATTCCCAATATATGGAAAATAATCTAAATGTTCCAAACCACCAACCAGAATATGTATATTTATATATGTGTATATATGGTCCATATAATCCAAGACATATATATATATATTCCAAGAAACACACACACACATATATATATAATCCAAGAAATATATATATATATATATTTACCTTGGTTGATGTTTTTTTAAAATTCACAATCCAGTTTTGAGGATTAGAAAAGTGGATCCACCAGCTGCTGGGAGTTTTGATTTCCAGCTCACCCACGCCGCAACGTGGCAGCATCTTCGGCAGCGAAAGGGCTCCAGTTCAGCTCCAGTTTCCCCCGTTTGAACGAGGACTGGAGACGTGGAATTCTCTCCACGTTTTTGAGGTATGCACCACCGAAACGTGAGGTATGGCCATTTTCGTTGATCAAACTGGCTGAAAACCCCTGTTTAAACCATGGTGAAAACCCCTGACATTCTCTTTGGTGAACCCTTGCAGGTTCAAACATCATCTTCTTTGTCAGTTAAACTCTTTTGTTGATGAAACCCTATATATATATATACTTTTCAAATCATATTACATCATATTAAACTAGTTTGTTGGTTAAATTGTTTGTTGATTAAATCATATTAAACCCTACCTTATAGGGCTTAGCAGCTAGCACAGTCGCACTAGCCGTCTCGTCGTCTTAGGAGATCCGGCCCCAATATCAATCAGTGTCATCTTGTCAATGGCCATTCCAGGATCACTGGCCATCTCAGGATCCTAAATTGGAGGTACCTACCATCTATAAGGCCTATATAAGGCCTATGTAAGGGAATATCCCCACAATTCATATGGCCTTATATGGTACTAGCGTACCTCCAAAAATTGGATCCTGAAATTCCCATTGATCTTGTCACGGCTCAAGTGTCTTACATCGAAATATAAATACCCGCTGGTAATTTACCATCATAGCTATTGAAAACGGCACATTAGTTCGTTGATCTACCTATTAGTTTTAATGATGATTTTCTATAGCAAACTGTTAGTTGACCAGATGGTACTGTTACAGAGTTGCTTAAACCACGACTTTGGATGATTAAACAAATCTTAAACCATCATATATTTTTCTGGTTGGTGATATACATACCTACCCCTCTGAAAAATATATAAAAATAGTGAAAGTCAGTTGGGATGATGACATTCCCAACTGAATGGAAAGTCATAAAATTCCATGGTTCCAAACCACCAATCAGCTATATAGATAATATCAATCATATATCACTATATAGATAATATCAACAGTAATTCACTATATCACTGTATCAACACTAATCACTTTAATAATACCCTCTGGTAATTTAACATAGCTATTGAAAATGGCAATTTATAGTGAGTTTTCCCATTAAAAATGGTGATTTTCCATAGCTATGTTAGTTTACCAGAGGGTAATCACTTTAATAATAAATGTTCCAAACCACCAACCAGTTTTGTTTCACAATTTTCCAGAAGCTGTAGGACAATCACCGTTTCCAGAAATCCGCTTGGTTTATCGGAAATCCCGCGTTTTTTTTTTGGGTGATCATATTCCTTATATTGGGTAGGACAATCCGCTGTAATATATATATATAATATTATATATACACATATATAATTATATATATATATATCCCAGCTTATGTTGCTTTTTAGTATAGTTGAACCCATTTAAACAAAAAAAACTGCATAAACTCTGTTGCTCACTTCGGCGGCACCGCCAGTCGCACCCAGCGCGTGGCGCGCAAACGCAGCTCTGCGTCGCGCGTGCAGTCGCTCAGACTTAGGGGTTCGAAGGTCCTAAACTTCGCCAAGACATGGAGGTTTTAGTGTGAAAATCTGGGAAAAATCATGGGACAACCACGTGAAAATATGGGAAACTATGAAAAACATGACAATCATGGGGAAAATATTGGAACATATGGAAAAATGTACAATCATGGGAAAATATTGGATAATCATGGGAAAACACATGTCAAAAGGGACACTCATGGGATCAAATGGGGAAAATATGGGAAATTTACGGACAACACATGGTGAAAGAAATGTTGGGGGTACCCCTTTATCGCTCGCTGGCTGGTTTATTCATTGAACATCCGATTGAAATGGATGACATGGATGAGAACTCGGGGTACCTCCATTTTAGGAAACTTCCATAAGCCATAAGCCATAAAGTGGGGCCCCCTAGATAGCTAAGTTGGTTTATAACTCCAATAACTATGGTTTATGGTACCTATAACTATAGTTAATCGGGTTTATAAACCATCTTATAACTGGGGGGGCCCACCTTGCATAAACCATAGATATCGAACAGCTAAGAGAATTCCCAGAAGATCTAAGAGTTTTTGCAGGTAACAATACAAAAGGGACCTCATTCATGGCCATTGATAAGGCTGGATCCCACGAATCCTACATGGCTCATGAACCACCAGTTCTATATGGCACCTATCCCAGATGCGAACCATGGTGCTGCAATATTTACATATATTTACCCTAAAAATCGCCCAAATGTGGGAACATATTCCAGCACCCTGGTTCGCATCTGGGTATGATTATATAATATGATATGTATATATATATATATACAAAGTGGGGCCCCCTAGATAGCTAAGTTGGTTTATAACTCCAATAACTATGGTTTATGGTACCTATAACTATAGTATTCATGGGGTTTATAAACCATCTTATAACTAGGGGGCCCCACCTTGTATATATATTACAGTACATATATTTACATCTATGGCTTATGGATCAACCAAAAACACGTCTTTCCAACGCATCCAGATTCCGTGTTTATCTCCGCCAAGGTACAGTGGATCAGCATATCTAAAAATAGTAACCACATTTCAAGTTAGGCCATCAACATCGTTAGCCCATGACTATATATATATATATCAGTGTTTAACCTCTAGTTAGCATAGGATTTTTATCAGCTCATGATGTCAATAAACCACTTATGGCTGGCTGGTGGTTGACCAAAACTCCTCTGACAAATATGAGTTCGTCAGTTGGGATAGTTGGGATGATGACATTCCAACTGAATGGAAAGCCAAAATAATTCTTCCAAACCACCAACCAGTTATGAAGTATTTACTAGTAACCATAGTATGTCTATTTCCCCAATAAACAGTAACCAATCAGCTATATAGATAATATCATATATCACTAGATAGATATCAACACTAATTCACTATATCCTCACAACTTCCGAAAATCCGGCCAGGGACAGTGGACAATGACCAGATCTCTTCTCCAAGGCTTTTGCCAAATTGCTGCGTTCGAAGACGTGGCCATAGGGTGATCTCACCTGGCTTTCGGCCGGGAAATCACCTGCTTGGAATTTTCACCATTAAAAAAAACAAGGTGGTGTCCCCGATGTGAATGTTGGTTTATAAACCGTAGTAAGTATATAGTAAGTGTAGATGTATAATGATGTATATATTAATATATATATATATATCTACCTGTCCTAGTTATTGGAATTACAAATCAACTTAGCTAAGTATGGGGCACCACCTTGAATGTAGGGATTTAGAGATGTAATATCTGGAAACATCTGGAAACTCAACCTGAAGGATTTTCAAAACATGGACAAATTTTGGTGCATGGAAAATCCACTATAAATTTCAGATTAAATTTCCATAGTTATGGTAGATCTTTCCATAGTTATGTTACTTAATCACCATTTTTCATGGGAAAATCCACTACAAATTGCCATTTTCCACAGTTTTTTCTATGTTTACCAGGCCGGGTGCATGGAAAGATCACATCTTTCAACGTGGGAACTCCATGTCGAGTCACAGGATCCATAAGCAGCTTACCGTCCAGAGAGCAGCAGAGATCTCGCGGAGCTTCGCGAATGATGTCCCTGGCCGCGGCGAGCGAAAGAAATGGAAGTGGAGGACTTGGTTAGTGTTATCTACAGGATGGGGCCCCCAGTCGATAGCGTTCAGTTGGTTTATGAGTGGCTTAACAATGGTTTATGGTAGATATAACTATAGTTAATGGGGATTATATCTAGCTGGACGGATAAGCTACCCTCTGGTAAACTAACATAACTATGGAAAGATCCACCATTTTTCATGGGAAAATCCACTATTTCTATGGCCATTTTCATGGAATAATTTTTACCATCTGGTTAATAACCATTGATATATTCCCTATGGATCCAGTCGTACCTTCTTAGGAAGTGGGACTGGGGTATAATTTACAATTTGGAGGGTTAGCCGTACCTTCTCAGACAGTGTTTGGATCCATAAGGATTGAGGAGATATTTTTTGGAGATCTGTAAGAAAATTACCAATACACAAACATATAATATAGTTATGGAGAATGCCAAGTTATATATAGATGCTTTACCTAGGTAAATGATCATATTTCACTGAAACTTAAGGCCATAAAAGGGGATGATTTCCCTAAAATAAACCATTATTCCCAGGGTTCGGGAGAACAGTGAGGTCGTGATAATTTACCGTGGAGAATGGATAGTACTTGGCTATTATGTACCAATATGATATAATTATATTAATTACTATACTATTATACTACTTGCTTATTATGGAGAATGGATAAACATGGATGAACATGGTCAAATCCTGCACTTCAAGGTTCAAAATCTTGGGGTATGCCGGGAGAGTTCATGAAATGCTGAAACACTGCGAGGCAAATATTGCAACCCAGCAGAGATTCCAGGATACCCTATAGACATTGTTTTTGACAAAAAGAACATGTTTTTTCAAATCATCATCAAGTTCTCTTGGGAATTGCGGCATCTACATCAAATCGAAACCATCGTGGCCTCTCTGTAGCTTGTCCTAGCATGAGGGTACTCACTGAAATTGCAAATTCTTGCCGTTTCAAAAAATCATTTCGCAGGCTAGCCTTGCTTTCACGCCCCAGGCTTTGATAGTTAAAAACCACATAGTAGAAACTCGGATTTGCTCAAGGATTCTGCCAAACAATAAGTCATATTCCCTTTAGATCCCCATTTTCTAGTGGATTTCCCCTTTGAAAAAATGCCATGGAAACTGCGAGATCATCTGATCTACGTCCCACCGTGGCAAAATGATTCAAACGTTTTCAACTAAGTTGGTGCAATAACTCCAATAACTATGGTTTAAATTACTTATAAGTATAGTTACTTGGGCTTATATACCAACTTATAACTGGGGGGCCTCACATTGTACTTATAAACCATAGAATTCACCGAGTTATTTGCACCAACTGAACGCTATCATAAATCAGCTATGCATCCCATAAAAACTCCTAATGTGTCTTCGCGAAATCAACATTTTCCCATATCATAAACGATACTTGACCTACTTGTAAACCATTGACTATATACTGGTTGGTGGTTTCAACCCCTCTGAACAATATGAAAGTCAGTTGGGATTATTCTTCCTATATGGAAAAATAAAAACATCTTCCAGTCACCACCAACCAGATATCTATCAACTGGTCAAATATGTTGAATCATATATCTACAAAGTGAGGCCCCCAAGATATCTAAGTTGGTGAACATAACTCCAATGTCACTATGGTTTATGGTACTTATAACGAACTAGTTACTGTGGCTTTTGTTAACCAACTAACATCACTGGGGGGCCTCACATTGTAGTTATCTGATAGTTATATGATAGTTATATGATAGTTATATGATTGAGATTAATAGTATTATCAATTAGTTATCAATTTTTATTAATAATATTATCATTGGATCATCATTGGGATAACACTATACCTGCACCAACTTAGCCATTCCGAACCTGGGGCAGCACCGAAACGAACACGGCCGGCCTGAGACTCGTCTGCACTTTCTTCTTCGGCTCGCTCGTCACCGCTTCCGCTGGTGGCGCTGGTGGAGGAACCGCTTCCTCAATGGACCCCCCGTTGTCATCAAACGTGGCAAGGACATTTTTCTATAAATAAAGGTTTTCATGGGAAAATCGCATGGAAAAACATCTATAAATAGGGAATTGTCCATTGTCATGTTGGTAATCCAAGATCATCGTTCTTAGTTAACGGAATAAACACCAGACCTTGGTCTGGAACGAAAAAAATGGTGCATCCCCAAGGTATGTCTCCATCATGGGTTACATCAAAGCAACAAAAACTGAAACCGCCAACCCACTTATTAACAGAAATTACGAAATAGTGGCTCCATTTTGCCACGTTTCTGAAAATGCAGTGTTTCTTGTATATAATATTTGATCATCTATTTTATAGACCTTGAATACGTTCCAAAAACTAGTTTAACTTTGCATCAACAATTCAGCAGAAACCACTTGGTTGGTTTAATAATAAATGAAACGGGATATGCTATATTGCTGCTATATATTAGCAACAAAATGGTTTCAACCCCTCTGAAAAATATTACTCAGTTGGGATGATTATTCCCAATATATGGAAAAAAACAATTCTTCCAAACCACCAACTAGGTTTGCCTAGATATGATGACAATCAATAAAACCATCACCCAGTTTCCACTTCACTTTCCACCACCTCATCTCTTTCCACCAGTGGAGCGCTGCCAATGAAGTTGTACCTTGGCGCACGCAAGTGTTCAATGGCCCAAGAAAAAAACAAGAAATCCACCCCAGACCATACAGGATGGGCCCCCCCAGTTATAACTTGGTTTATAAACCATAACAAAACCCCCATGAACTAGTTCGTTATATCTACAGTATATACCATAAACAGGAAGTTAATTCAGCAACTTTTTTTTGAACGCTATCTTGGGGGCCCATCCTGTATTGTAATCAATATTATAAGCCACCATAAATCAGCCAGTTCTACATGGTCAAACCGCAATTATCATATAATCTTCGAAGCTACCAAACAAATCCCCCAATACATCACACGTCTGGTTGGTGGTTTCAACCCCTCTGAAAAATATTAGTCAGTTGGGATTATTATTCCCAATATATGGAAAATAAAACATGTTCCAATTCACCACCCAGACATGTTCCCGTATTAGTTTATGGGGATGGCTGAGTTTTCTTTGGTGCTCGTCCCCCGTCTAACGAAACGATCTTTCAGGGCGCTAAATGTCACCATCAAACCGTACTCAAGAAAACACAACACATCGAAGCACACACAAAAAAAGCACAACCCCCAACAAGAATGGATGAAAATCAATCCACCAAAACAATAGGTGATGGAAAAACACTACAGAACAAAATCTGATGTGTCAGAAATCATACACAACAAAAATCCACAAGATCTCTCAACCAACCTTTGGTTCTTCCATTCATCTACTTAATTAAATCACCAGTTTTCCTAGTTAAAGCCAGAAAAAAATACAAGAACACCCAGGAAAACTTCACAGACATCTTCCCAAGATGATGCAAATACAGTAAGTCTACCTGACTTTGCATCTACCCTCTGGTTATTTTCCATGGCTATGTTAGTCATAACCAGATGGTAATAGGTAAATCAACCATTATTGATGGGAAAATCACCATTTTCAATGGGAAAAAATCACCATGTTTAAATAACCAGAGGCTAATTCGGCTACCATGTTAGCACGGCGTCCAAGTGACCAGGCTTCCCAAGTCTCCGGATATCGCCGTTTCCCCTTCTGCCGCGCCAGGCGCGTGGTCAGCTCCTCCCTCTGCGCCTGGGAACAGCTTCCCAGACGCTCCGTCAACCGGCGGATCGCGTGGTGTCCCGGGGCGAAGCCGCTGTTGGCGGCTAACAACCTGGGAGTTGGCTTAGTTCAATGGCCATGCAACAGGTGGTTGTAAAATCCAAACGTTAAGCTGGTGAACATATCTTCATTTTGTTTGATGAACATATCTTCAATGGCCATGCAACAGGATCCGATTGATTGGAGGTACCTACCATAGAAAAAAACCTATTTTTCAGGCCTCAAATTCAGGGGATATCCCCACAAAATCTGGCCAAACATATGGTACTAATGTACCTCCATTTTAGGATCCTGGAATTCCCATTGATTAGTTGGCTTAAGGTTATAGTTGATCATAGTGGTTATACCATGTTATAACCAACTACAATCAACTAGCATCAACCATTAACTATCATAAACTATAATCAACTATAATCAAACTATTGATAAAGTCAAATCAGCTATAATTCCCAGATGCTCCATGGTGCTGGAATATTTACCTACAAAACTGTGCCATGTTTGGGGTAAATGTAGGTGTGCATATTCCAGCACCATGGTTCGCATCTGGGATTCTATAATGAACCAATATGCTCCATGGTGCTGGAATATTTACCAACATTTGCCCGAACAAAATCACCCAGTGTTGTGGGTAAATATCCCAGCACCATGGAACATATCTGGGTAAATTATAATATTTCACTAACCTGAATTAAGGCCATAAAAGGGGATGATTTCCCTAAAATAAACCATGATTTCCAGTGAGGGAGAACAGTGAGGTCGTGATCAAATTTACCCAGAACATCAACGATCATCAGTTTCTGCAACTCCAGGCAGCGTAATGGAGGCCAGGCAGGTGATGTCACCTGAGTAAGAACGAAGCCATGGGATTTACCATTCCCCATGACGGATCCGTGGTGCTGCTAACATTTACCATATATTTTCTTGGGTATATTGGGTATATATTGATATTTACCTGTGGATATATTCATTGGGGGTATATTGATGGTAAATGGTATATTGATGGTATGCTATATATGGTAACATGGATCCCATCAATATACCATACATGGATCCTATGGGTTCGGAATTTGATCTCGAAAGGCTTCGGGGTTTTCCACAGCTATGTTAGTGTCTGCAGGAGGGAAATTAGGAACATTTAAGGAACATTATTTTCGCAACCATCATTTTTTTTAGTTTTCCCATCATTTGCAAGGCACCAAATTGACATAGTCATTGGTCCATATACCAAGTGGCTGGCGCATTAGCATCATTTTACCCAAAGCCAATAAGCATCAAGAAGCATAAACAAAACAAAACATCAATCAACACGAAGGTAATCTGGTTGGTGCTTTTAGTAATTTAACCATCTTGAAAAATATGAGTTCGTCAATGGGAAGGATTATCCCATATATAATAGACAATAAAACATGTTTGAAATGGAAAAATAAAAACACTTCAAAAAAAAAACAAGCTCAGCTCACCAGTGACTCACCAGGTCACTGTAAGCTTCATCAACCCATCTCGGCAGCGCCATACAACAGAGCTCCGCCGGTGGCGTCACATGCCCTGCCAACTGCGCAAGCTCCTGGAGCAAGCCGCGGCCAGGGCGCGGAAGCGGCGTCGCGAAGAACAGCGCCCACAAACTGTGACGATGCATCGAGGTTTCTTCGATGAAAGCGTCCAAAACACCTGGATTTCTAGGGGAAGTTGGGATTCGTCTTGGGCATATCATGAAATATCATATATGAATTCTATACATATGTGTAAAAAAATATATGTGGGCGAAAAGATGTTTCAGATTAATTATTGGGATATCATTGCTTCATATGGGAATGTTTGTTGTAATATTATTGTGGCATGTAATAGATGTTCGACAACAAATGCCAAGAATATGGTTGGGTTTCAGATTGGGTCCCCAAACACAATGCTAAGGAAGAATCGAAATTGGTACCCTCTGGTAAACTAACATAACTATGGAAAATCACATTTTTTCATGGGTAAATCCGCGAACTAAATCACCATTTGATAACTAGTTTTTTGTAGGTTTACCAGAGGGTATATCATCATATATCCCATTAAATCGCATTTTTAACGCCATTGAATCACCATCATATATCCCATTAAGACACCATGTTCATGGGTAAATAGCATTTATTAAATCCCATTAAAACACCATTAAATCCCATTAAAATACAATTAAAACACCATTAACACCATTATGGGTAAATATCATTTATTGAAAAGATAAACGCCTGACGAAAAGAGGTATATTTAGGCTCGGCTCCATGTGGAAAAACGTAAGCAGAAAACGAGTGATTGGACGACGTGTGCAACGGTTTCTACTACAATGGTAGGGTAGCCCTAGTTATCATCTGGTTATTTAACATAGCCATGGAAAATCACAATTTTTAATAGGTAAACCAGCTATAAATGGGCCATTTCCCATGGCTATGTTAAATAACCAAACGGTATCATCTATTTTCATAGGGCTTTCCATATGGAATAAACAATCCAGCGATTTTCAGGGGTACCCCCATTTATATTTCTGAATACTTAAACACTATTGGAACACTGCAAAATCTCTTAGTGGACAAACATTGTCGAACTAAGATCAGAAATCAGGAGACGAATTTGAATTATCAGGAACAGTATGTTCATCAAATTACTCTATTGGAACATATTGGAACACTGAAAAATCTCTTAGTGGAACACTTGAATCTGAATTTCTATTCATTTTAGATACAGTGTGAGGCCCCCAAGATATCTAAGTTGGTTAACAAAAGCCCCAGTAACTAGTTCGTTATAAGTACCATAAACCATAGTGACATTGGAGTTATTTGCACCAACTTAGATATCGAACGGGGGCCTCACATTGTATGAATACCATAGAAAACTATGGTTAAATACATACATATCTATGGTTTAACTGACTGGTTGAACTGACTGGTTGAACTGACTGGTTTATAGTGATTATAATCCATGGTGTAGAAAATTGCCTGGTTTTTCATATGTTTTTTTTTTTTTTAATAGTGATGATAGTCCATGAATAGTGATTTATAAAAAAAATATCTGGTTAAATAAATCTATGGTTCAATAAATCTCTATATTAATATGGTTTATCTGATCTATGGTTTATGTTGAACTATCGAACTGGTTTTTCTATGGTTTTGTTGTATGGTTTTGTTATGGTTCTGTCTACTTGGAGGATAGTGATGATAATCCATGAATAGTTTTTCATATGATTATAATCAATTTTAGCTATGATTTTTTTAAACTGCTCAATGCACGTCATCTTCGGGCTCATCATCCAAGTAGGAAGGAGACAACGAATTCACCACCAACTGCTTTCAATGTAGGGTGGTTGTTATTGGTTAAATCATCAACTAAAGCATTTTATGGGATCTTAACTTATTTATTTTTGAGTTAAAATGAAAACTCCATGAACATCGCATGAACATCCCATGAACATATCATATAAAATCAAACCGTAAATGCAAGAACAATCTCTGAGATCTTCAACGCTGATGAACAAAAAATACTCCAAGGAATTCAGTAGCCCTATCCACCCAGTGGTTTCGCAACTCATTTTCTTCATTACCCTCTGGTAAACTAACATATAACATCATATAACTATGGAAAGATCCAACATTTTTCATGGGTAAATCCACAATAAATAGCCATTTTCAATAGCTTTTAGTATGTTTAAAAGAGGGTATTCCATCGCAAATGGGGTCTACCCCAGTTATGGACCAACCAAAAAATCCTACAAACACCTGGACCAAAATCTGGAGTCATCACTCTTTTACCATACCACTAGCTTTATGATCATCAACAACGGAAACACACATTCGAGTTGAACTCAAAAACTCACTTTTTCTGGACAAAAAAAACCGTCCTTTTTCAGTTCATCGTATTTCGCCTTTTGGTACGACTCCGAAAAAACCTCCCCACCTTCCGCGTCCAGCTTGCTGCTGATACTGGTCTCCTGATGATCACCATCAATGACCTCTTTCCATGCGGAAGTGCTGCTCTGAAGCGGTTGCATCCTTGGGACCCACGAACTTTCGACTGGGCCATTTTCAATAGCTATTTTGACATAACCAGAGGGTACCCAGATTCCGTCAAGCTGATGTTCTAGGGACCCAATGGTTTCCCCTTTTCATGTGGCTTCCCAAAACAAGTAGAAACATCATCAATTGAGCAACGTCTACTTAGATGGGCCATGGAGTTAGTTAACTAGTTAGTAACTGGAGTTATAACCCCCTATATCCCAAGTATAAGCCATTTACTAACTAGTTTTCCCTAACTCCATGGCCAATCTAAGTAGGAATAGCTGTTGATCTCATATTGAGTCCTGGAAGTACTATGGTGATTACTAGTTAACTAACTCTATGGCCCATCTAAGTAAATTAGTGGCTGCGGTATTGGTCCCATATCAAAATACTATCCAGAGTTGATGGGAAATAAACACATCTTCAGCAAATTCAGTGTTGTTACCCTCTGGTAAACATACAAAAAACTATAGAACATCACCATTTTTCATGGGAAAATTCACGAACTAAATGGTGATTTTCCATAGTTATGTTAGTCATTACCAGAGGTAACACCTAACTTTCAATATACAAATTGATCTAAATCATTGGCTCAGCAAATTCAGGGCTGGTAAGTATTGTGTGACAAAAATCCAGTTAAATCGTGGTTCAATCGTCCTTGTTCATACTGAAAATCTACATGTGAAACATGGGTTGCAACTTACGTTTGATTTCTACATCGTGAAATCATCAGCAAGTATCCATTGCCAATCAGCCAGATACCCTGCAAAAAATTACAAATTCTTTGCTGGTGAGAGTAGATATTCCCATTGATATCAAAAGACTAAAGGATTAGTTTGTACCCATCCAGTTAGTTGACCTACCCTCTGGTAAACTAACATAACTATGGAAAATCACCATTTTCAACAGATGTTTGTATGTTTACCCATCTAAGATTGACCTAGTGTCAGAGCCACCAGGAATGAAGCCAATGAAGAGACACAGTGAGCCTCTTGAGTGGAAGACCTTGGAAATCAGGAAACTGCTGCGGGGATGTTGGATGCCTTAAGGCTTGAAGGAGTGGTTAATTATAGGGAATGTGATGACAACAGCACGGCTGTGGCCCATCAACCAGTATAACCAATTACTAATTACCATGTTACCCCCTATCAACATACACAAAGATGTGAAGAACCCACTAATTACATACCAGTTTCCCAAGAAAACCGTTGGTTTTCCACATCTTTTTGCATGTTTACCCCATGTTTAGTTAATAGTTAATCAGGTATGGGTTGATAGTTGTTCAACTATGGTTGTTGTTGAGACTTAGTTGATAGTTAGTACTTAGCCTTCGGCTATAAAAGGGATAGCCCTTCTATAGGCGAGGTTATCTTAACCCCACTAAACACTTTGTAAATGGAGAACCAAGTAACCAACAAAAATTGTGATCTAACTAAGAAAACACTGGAAACAACCATCAAAATTAAGCACTTCATTGATTTAACCATGGAACATGATAGCCTGTGCTGATGGAAAATCCCCGAGTCGCAACTGTAGTTTTTTTTATCGCTGGGAAAATCAACCTTGGGAGATTTTGGGAGATCTTCCGGCCTTCCGGCCATGTTTGATGACACCGGAGGGCAAACGGATTCTAAGTTTGAAATTCATGGTATGTTTTCCTATGTTTTCTCCATGTTTCAAACATATATCTGGGTAAACTATAATATATTTCACTCACCTGAATTGTAAGGCCATAAAAGGGGATGATTCCCCTTACTAACTATGATTATAGTGAGGGAGAACAGGCTTTGGTCGTGATGAAATTTAACCATATATATCGACTTCACCAACAAGAACAAATCCCAGAAAAAAAACATCATTTACAGCGAAATCCAATAAGATCCCCGAAAAATGGCTGATAAATCATCCACCACCCATGGGTTTTTGTAAGTTTTTTGGATGTTGTTTGCAGGTTTTCGCAGGGTTTTGTAGGTTTTTTGTAGGTTTTTTTGCAGGTTTTTGTAGGGTTTTGGAGGGTTTTGCAGTTTTTTAATATGTTTTTGTAGGTCCATAGGTCAAGTTACAAATGGTTGACCGCTGCTGCGATCAGATTGGCATCGCTGGCTGCTTGAGCCAAGCGCGATCGATGTAGATCCGAGCCCACCAAGCGTTCACCCAGAGAGAAGCCGCCGCCTAAATCCTGAGAGGAGGTATCAACTGGTAAAATTTAGAGTAAGGTTTAACAAATTGGTAAACTAACATAACTAATTTGAGTAAACCAAATGATGGTTATAACTATGAAATTCCCATTGAGAGGTGGTATCAACTGGTTTCAACCATGACCTGTGGATGTCAACATTTTAGTTGATTGTAGTTGATTATAGAGTTTATTCCATAGTTAATGGTCGATGCTAGTTGATTGTAGTTGGTTATAAGTATGATATAACCAACTATATATGGTAGGTACAACTGGTTTCAACCACCCTCTGGATGTAGACATTCAGTGTAAACTAACATACCCTCTGTATTTAACATAACCATGGAAAATCCCTTATAAATGGAGGTTTTAATGGGAAAATCATCTATAAATGGGCCATTTTAGTGTAAACATTTAAAAACCCTCTGGATGTAAACATTTAGTGTCACCCAGATGCGAACCATGCTGCTGGAGTAGGTAAATATTCCAGCAACATGGAGCATCTGGGATAACTAATTTTGGTAAACCAAATATATGTTTAAACAATTAGTAAACTAACATAGCTAATTGGTAAATCAAATGTTTAACCATTAGCCTCTAACAGTAAACATTTATAAACTAACTAATGGTTGAAACTATATAACAGATTGGTAAACTAGCATATTGGTAAAAATTAGAGTAAGGTTTAACGGATTGGTAAACTAACATAACTAATTTTAGTGTAAACATTTATAAACCAACTGGATTCAGCATTTATAGGAAACATAACGAACATAACTATGGAACATCACCATTTTTAATGGGTAAATCAACGAACTAAATGGCAATGTTCCCTAGCTGTTTGTATTTTTACCAGCGGGTATCCAACAGAGGATATTAGAGGACAATGACTGTAATGGCTGGATAATGTTGGAAAATTGGATAATACAATGTGAGGCCCCCGTTCGATAGCTAAGTTGGTTTATAACTCGAATAACTATGGTTTATGGTACTTATAGCTATAGTTATTGGGGCTTTTGTTAACCAACTAACATCACTGGGGGGCCTCACATTGTATCCATCTATTGCCATTCACCAACCATAGAAATCCATAGGATATGAATCTGGTTGGTGGTTTCAACCTACCCCTCTGAAACATGATGGAGTTCGTCAGTTGGGATGATGAAATTCCCAATATATGGAAAAATAAGGTGAATTATAGATACTTTAAGCCATATCTAAAATTAATATATGGAAAAATAAAAAATATTCCAAAACACCAACCAGGTAGGGTTAATCTTATAACTGGGGTGAACTAACCTACCTGCATGACGTGGGATGATGTACCCCCATGACTATGGAAACCCCCATGACTAACTAGGCGTATGGTAGATCTATATCCCTACAGGATGGTGCCCCCCCAGTTATATGTTGGTGAGGTACCCCCAAATCATCCATAATATAACCCATAGGATCCACATATGCTATATATGGTAACATTTACCATCAATATACCTCCATATACCCCCAATGTTAGCATATATACCATACATGGATCCTACGGGTAATGGGTATGTAATTCCCTTCATCATCAGAGGTGTTCCTCAAAAGCCATGGAATCCAAAAAAAAACAATTACTTTACTTCGTGTGATCCCCACCATGACATTTATACATGTTCTTACTGGCACATCTTCTGGCATTCTATCTGACATATCTTCTGACATTCTATTTGGCATTCTATCTGG
>Ga0126342_10007311_pt1 | contig 19689 bp, 24 predicted proteins | sample Cyp1metagenome_FD_92528 | JGI IMG/M metagenome (GOLD analysis project Ga0126342, IMG submission 92528) | Coral microbial communities from Lord Howe Island, Old Settlement Bay, Australia - Cyphastrea 1 metagenome | ecosystem: Host-associated > Invertebrates > Cnidaria > Coral ... | reverse complement strand
TTATTATTATATATCTTATTATATATCTTATTATATATAATTATATATATTATAATATATAATTATATATATTATTACATATACTATCAAAAATATTGTTATATTTATATTATTATATATATTATTATATATATTATTATATATATATATTATTATATATATTATTATATATATTATTATATATATATATATTATTATATATATCATTATAGATATATATATATACGGAATCTCAAATCTCCATCTCCACCCAAGCCCTAAAATGCCGTGCCTGTCATCTGATCCCATCGACTCTTCAGTTTCGCCAGCAGCTGGGCTTCGTTGAGCGTTGGTGCCTCAGCCACGGCCTGGGCCCAGACCTCGTTCATGAAGACCCCGTAGCCACTGAACACCTGGCGACAATTGGGGGCAGGGGAAACCATTGATGTTTTATTTTAAACCATAGGATTAGATGGGGTGGCCTAGCCTTGGAGCCATCTGGATCTGTGACTGGATTTTGTCCAAGTTGCCGCTTTTGACTCAAATTCTTGAATGATCTTCAATGCCTTACGTGCCCGAAGGTAAGAAAAATCCCGTCGGAGCACTCTGCCTTGAAGGTCTTCTGCGGGTCTGGTGCCATCACCACTGCAACGCTTGTTCGACGAGTCTGACTAGAGTTGTAACTGGTCGCTGCTTTGATTGTTTGTCTGCAGGTGCGGGAAAGAAGCATATCTGCAATGCATAGCTATGAACATTCGATGTTCATCTCAGGGAAATGATGCTAGTGGCAGGTTGATGGACTTCACCATCTGAGGGGCAATGTTGCTGCAGTGTCGTAATGTCGTACCCTCTGGTTATTTGTTACATAGCCATGGTATAGATGGCCCATAGAAATAGATGGTTTGCCTATTAAAAATGGTGGATCTTTCCATGGCTATGTTAGTCATAGCCAGATGGTAACTCTGAATATATATACATGTTTTCTTCATAGGATTTGAGCCTGTGATCTCCATGCCATGTTCAGTGTCGAAGCTCACACGGTCTCATTGTTCCCTCAATTGGACATGTGTCAAAATTGGATGCTATACCCCAAAAAATTGATGCTATACACCAAAAAATTAATGGATACCACAAAAAATTGATGCTATACCCAAAAAAAATGATGCTATACCCCAAAAAATTGATGCTATACCCAAAAAAATTGATGCTATACCCCCAAAAAATTGATGCTATACCCAAAAAAATTGATGCTATACACCAAAAAATTAATGGATACCACAAAAAATTGATGCTATACCCAAAAAATTGATGCTATACACCAAAAAATTAATGGATACCACAAAAAAATGCCTAAGAATCTGTGCTCCCCAGCACCTTAAATTTTGAGTCATCCCCATCTGTCGCTAAGTCTCCCACGAGCTGACGACGCGCACCGTCTCAGCATCAGCTTCCTGAAGCGATGCGGTTGGCATCTGCCAGGGATCCCAAGCTCTTCAGACCTCTTCCTCGCTAGAGAAACAAGAAAATGTCTCCACATTCATATGGGGATTGATCAAAACCTTGGTACCTAGTGAACCCCGAAATAGCTTGTAAATGGATGTTCATCCCACTAAAAATGGTATTAATAGGTATTGATCCATAGCCATATCATTCCTCATCATTCATCACAAGTCTAGCCCTATTTTCTACGCAGTTTTCCGATGTTGATCCCATGTGTACTGGCTGTGTATCTCCCGAAAGCCAGGCCTTTTCGCGGTCCACAGATTCTGCAAGCAAGGCCTGGAAGTGATGAAAGGCTGGATTTTATGAGATTATCAATATATGGTTTGGTGTATGATAGGAATATTTCATCAATTGTTATCACCTCATATATGATACTATCAATCATTTCTTCCACATTTGGTTGATTTTGGTTTGTTTACGATGAATCAATGGGGAATATTATGGCTATTATGGGATATTGATTCAGCATTGACCAACCAAAATATCATGAGAATATATTTGTTGGAATATCATCTGATGTTGATTATGGAATATTGATTCATCATGAACCAACCAAAAAATGTTGGAATCTATCTATGTTGGGATATATGGGATACTGATCAATATGGGCTGAGAATAAACCAACCAAAACTGGAATATTGATGTTAGGATATTGTGGAAATGATGTGCCCATTCTAATGGTTGTAAATTGGTTGTTGGCCACCCTTCAGTAATCAAACATGGCAACGAAAAAACACAATTTATAGATGATGTTCGCATTTAAATCATCATGGGGCATGTCCCATTGCCATGGCAACGATTACCGCGTCGGATATCCATTACGACGGTGAATCCAAGTTGTTGGTCGGTTTCAGTGAAGCAACCCTTGGGATTGAAGTGTTAGGGTTCTTCATTTGAAGAAACCCCCACATGGAGTTTCCTTCTAAACATCTCGCGGTTCTAGATTTGAAAAAACAAAGCGGGTTGAAGATTACTCCCTCAACTGAGGAATTTTTTGGAGTGAAAATCGATTCATGTCCATAAAATAATTAGACATGCTAATTGGACGTATGATGAAATAGATACCATCTGGTTATTTAACATAGCCATGGAAAATCACCATTTTTAATAGGTACACCATCTATTTCTATGGGCCATCTATACCATGGCTATGTAACAAATAACCAGAGGGTAATATACTCATTAGTTTGTATAATATACTCATTACCCTCTGGTAAACTAACATAGCTATGGAAAATCACCATTTTTAATGGGAAAACTCACTATAAATGGTGATTTTCAATAGCTACGTTAAATTACCAGAGGGTAGTTTGGGGGGTTCTCCCTAGCAGACAAAGATCTCCAACACATGGCACCTCCGTCTTCTTCAGCTCACGAGCCAAAGCATACTCCCTTACCTGTGGTATGGACATGCGGCATGGATCTGTGAACATCAAAATGGCTGGTGAGACACCCAATATATATATATATATATATATATATGTATATATATATGTATATATATATATATATGTGGTATTACTATCAGAATCATGACTATTATCACTGAAATTAGTGTTGGCATTATTATCCCGATTGTTTGTTATATGTTGTTTTCAAAACAATACATTTTCGATAGAGGTGTTGATCCATCACCATCTTAACTTTGTGAAGCTGTCGCCTCTGCATCTTTCAGCTGCTCCTTGAGGTCATATACTTCCTGGCTGCAACTGCTGGCATCAACATTGGGACCCCAAAAAATGGACTTATTGTACATGCATGTGGAAATTGGTTGTCGGATTTTTTGGGGTGAAAAAAACTGAATTTCATGGTTGATCATGATTTTCTCCCCTAAACTTACCATTTTGCTGTGTGTCTGTGCTTTTTAACAAGGCAAGCTGGCCTTCTCCAAACCTTCCACAATGTTCTTCCTGGTTGCTGCCAACTCCTGTCTTGGTGCTGCTCCAATGGGTATGTCATGGTTCTAAGTACCGGAGGCCACCTTCGTTAAAAGTTTGTGCCTGGATACCAAAGACTCTCCAGTTAGACTCTGAAAAATTGAAGAAGTCCCCAACGACTTAGAGGTTTGGGGCGGTGCATCCTCGTCATTTGGAGCGATTTCCAGTCCTGGTATTCTTTCGCAGTGCCACGTGTTTCTTCCAGCCTGGAGAGACTTGTCAATCAGTGACCTGCATGTCTGCCTCATCCAAACCTTCCAGACCTAGAACCCACTTGCGGCCTTTCTTCCAGCTCGGCCACTCTCTTCTTCTCGTCCTTAGCGAAAAGAACATATGATTCAAGGGTCAGCAATGACAAGGGTCCAGGGGCTTGACGAAACCGTTGTTTGGCGGTTGCTGGTGGCCGTAGTAGTTCTTGCAATAAGTTTACTGCCGACTTTGCCCATTCGCTTGATTTCTTGGTTCAAACATGTTCAACCCTTCCAAAAGGCCTTGCTCGGAATATGAGCTTCGCACCCCGAGTTCATGGGTCGTCATGACAAGATTTGACCTCAGAATTTCAGAGTCCTACTGGCGAAGTCGGGTGGTGACACCTCTCGTTATCAACCTGCGAGGTCAAAAATTGGGCTGTGTTCAGTTTTCTTCGACTAAATTGTTCAAATGTATTCCATATATTTCCAAATGGGTCCAGAATTCTTTTAGGAACTGTTTTTTCGTTTTGGGCATTTTTGGGGGTCCGTTTGTTATGCCCGTTTTCCATACTATTTGCAGCATTTTGGAGCTGGAAGCTGCCATTTCAACTGTCTTTGCAACATTTTGGAGTTGGAACTTCTCATTGTGAATAGGATTTGCAACATTTTGGTTGAACTTGTAACATTTTGGAGCTGGAAGCAGAGAAGCAGAGAAGCTGGAAAAGCAGGAAAAAGCAGGGGAAAGCGGAGAAGCAGAGAGGCAGCACAGTGGACAAGCGAAGAAGCAAAGAAGCAGAGAAGCAAAGAACTATAAAAGAACAAAAGCAGGGAAAAGCGGAAAAGCTAAGAAGCAGGGAAACAGAAATCCAAAAAAATGGAGGAAAAAAAACACAAAAAAATAGCCCTCCTTTCCAAATTGTTCAAATGAGTCTGTTGCAAAGAAGCCCTGAATCCCAATGGTCACCCCATGCAGTGATTTCTCCAAGTGACGAAGAATCCACCAGCAACTCTCTGACCTTCTTTGCCTCGCGGCTCAATTCACAATCTTTTTCACTCAGCAGTCAGAAATGGTGAGCCAACCAACACAACATAACATTGTGATTTTCACCAAAAATGGAAATATCATGATGTCATGGGGATATCATGGGATTTTCTCAGAGTCCTTTCTGATCCTTTCGATTTCGAAAGCCAACATTGGATCGCCACCCGGCCTCCGTCTCCGCCTCCCTGGCTCGCTTGCCTTCCATGATACCCTTCTTGTCCAAGGTCCTGAGAGATGGCAGGATCTTATGTTTCGATCAGTCTATGATCAATAGGCTCTCTGTGTGTACATATACAGAAGATAGAATTTGATTGATTGATTGATGGATTGATTGATTGATTGAGTGATTGATTGATCGATTGCTTCGTTGATTGATTGATTGATTGATTGATTGATTGATTGAAAGACAGACAGACAGACAGACAGACAGATAGATAGACGTATAATATATGTTGCAAGACACACGGGCCAACCGCCCTTGGTTTCAGATCCCTTACCCCTTAGGGCTGATCCCTTGAGGCCACAACTTGTTTTCTTTGAAGAGGTTGTACTTCTCATCAGCAATGTTTTCGATCCTTGCATCTTGTGCCGGATCTTGGAGTCTTGAACTCTGACTAAAATTCCTGGCACTCATCAACCCTGGAAACCTATAGATATGTTGTTTTCTTCCAAGAGGTACTTTCCAATCCGTTACTCCGTTACTGTCTCTCAATGCAGAGTTGCAGAGCCATACTGGGTTTCAGACTCTGCTTGGGCCTTTGCCAGGTCTTGTTTCAGGATGGCACTCCACTTCTTCTCTTCCTTACTGGCCAACATCCGATGTCCCACATCCACAGCCACTAAGTCACTAAGTCCAACAGAGGGTGAAGGAAATGTTATGAAATGATGATGATGGTTGAAGGAAATGTTGGTTGATGTTGGTTGATGATGGTTGATGATGGTTGAAATGTTCATCCAACATCCATCCATCATCCAGCCAGTGCAGCGACCTGATAGTGGAGCTGAGGTCACAGACTGCTAGCTGCAGGGTCAAAGCTTCTACCTTTAACCGCTCTTCGGCTAATTTGGCCTGACGCCAAATTAGCCGCTTGCACTGAGGATCAGCTTGTCACACGAGGCCTCCAAAAAAGGGCCGCATCCAGAGCTGCGCTCGCCTCTTCCTCTTTGCAGCGCTTCTCCAAGATCAGAGTGGTTTCGACCTCAGAAACTGAGATGTCCATCGCAACTTCCGAAAAAAAATCTGAGACTTCCAAGAAACATGTTGAAGCATGTTCAACCATGATGATCTTTTTTCATGCCACAGCATGGTGACAAACACCAAGCTCCAAGCACCTTCGTGGTATTTGGACTCCATTCTCTTGATGTCCTGGCAAGGCCATCAACACCAACACAATCACAACCAAGTCTGCCAAATTTATGGTGCAAATGATGATGAAAGATCAACATGGATCAAATCAACACTCCGGCCCACAGCAATCTACATGGATGAAGACTTCTTGGAATCAGTGCTGAAGCCCCGGTTAAGATTGGAACGAATTGAAATCACCCAACTGAGGATATCATCTCCACCATAGAACGGTAGTCTTCAAAATCCTCAAAGGACAAGTCCAAAGTCAGGGCACATCACCGGTTTCACGCCTGCACATGCTGCTCAATCTCGCGCTCAAGGACCACGGTTTTGCGCTCCTTAGGAAATCATAACCCCGGCGGTATGGGCACCATGGAAAGACGTTCATTGTGATGTCGTTCTGCCAAAAAGGATGTATAATGTATAACATTGCATAACCCCATGTTGTACATTCATAAATTGCCCCACTGCTCAAACACACTCAAACGATATTCAAAGATAGTTTCGGCCCTGGCTGAACTCCACTGTCCATCTGCTATGCTCCACCCTCTGAGCTCCGGTCTGCAATGGCCTTCTTACGATGCACATCGCCTTCATTGGCCTGCGAAAATCAGCTTTGATCCCAGCGCCCCAGTTTTCCAGGAGGTGAAACTGGACAAATAAAGCCGAAATAAGCCAAAATCACAACCTTCCCCCCCCTACAATGGGTTGAAGCAACCATGATAGTTCTTGAGAATCCCATCCCTCTAAATCCAATATTAAACACACCCTTTGTATAGTGCCAAACCTGTGTAAATCCCTTCCCTCTAAGACTCTAAATCCACTATGATTTCTGGAGGGATCATCACGTCGCCTCAAGCTCATGGACCCGAGCCAGTAGTTGTCTGACCTGGAAGGCCGCCGTGATTTCATCCAAGAATGGTAAACTTGCACATCACCAACCGACCGAGATATCTGGTTTGGTCCAATAGCATGGAATAGCCCCGAAATCCAACCGATGACAATCTCATGTTCCCACCGTGGCCATCTTTGGAGAACGTTGCTCCCTGAGATCTGGCGCTCCTGGCTGTTTCGCTCTTCTCCACCACCTTTTTCTTCTGTTCCTCAAGGGCCACAGCAGCGACCCTGGCTTTGTTTTCCAGGCCGTTGTGCATGTCCTCAAGCTCCTGGCTGAAGCAAAGCCACGGGTCAAGGGAACTCCCTAGGCCCTATCCAACCATTCAAATGGTATCATATCATGTCATATCATAAAATCATGGTATCCTGTGGCCAAAAGAGCAATCCTCCTGACACTATCAGAAAGGCACTCCAACAACTCTATCAGGGAAATGTTGAACAAAAATGTGTGTTTGGCTCAAGAATGAGATTTCCTCATGGACCCACCAATTTGGTCCTGTCATCAATCCCCCACACGTCAGTATGGCTCAAGCCATCCTTGTTTTGGATGATTGGATGGTGTACTGGCCATTAAACTGACCAGTCTTTTGTGGGTCCAGAAAGGTACCCTACTTGCGGCTGCCCAACTATCATTTTGTATACATAACATAACCATAGTTATAGGGGCCCCATATCCATCCCATATCCCAACTTGCGCGAAGTTATATAAATCTCATGGTTCCATCACTTGACAATTTACATCAAAATACATCAAACATGTCCACTAAAAAAAAAAAGGTATCATCTGGTTATTTAACATAGCCATGGAAAATCCCTTATAAATGGAGGTTTTAATGGGAACATCATCTATAAATGGGCCATTTTCCATGGCTATGTTAAATAACCAGAGGGTATCAAAAATCCCATGGCCGGGATTCTGTTTTGATCCAGGGCCCCCAGGGCTGGCCTGGTCTTTGAGCCTTGTGGCCACCAGCTCTTCGTAGAGCTGGGTGAAGCTTGCCTCTTCCAGGCCCGCAGGCGCAGGACGCCACAAGAAATGGAACATGGGGGATGGAAAGAGATGTTGTATATGTATGTATTACAATACATTACATAAGAGTTATATTATATATTACATTATATATTTGCTTACATATATATATATATAATTATATATATACATATGAACATATGTGTATATATAGGATATATATATATATATGTATATAGGATATAGGATATATGAGAAGAAGATGTTTGATATTGGCAGTTCTTGGAAAAAGGATGAAAAAAGTCTATGGCACGACATAGGGCTTTTTCCTATAGCATCAAGTGGAGTAGTTTCAAATCTGCCAGAAACTATAAGTAGACTGTTGCATTGGTGAATCCAAATGCTGTCGCGATCCAAAGCCTACTTCCACTGCAAAAAATGGACACTTCAAAGTGCATCAACTTGGTTGGAAGAATGTTACTTGGTCATCCATCAACCGCCATTGATCCAAACGGTCTCCATCAACAATTCCAGCACTGTCGCCTCGGAGTCATTGAGCTGCTCCTTCAGCATGACACCAGTGAAAGGACCCTTGAGTTATTGCCACCGTAAGTTGGCAAATCATGGTTACCATCAGATTTTGGGGATGATTTTGAGACGAACCCGCTCAGACATCACGAGAAGAAGCAATTCTGGGAATCCCCAAATTGTTGATAAGCACCAAATGTGGTTTGAGCAAATCACCAAGAAAAACAACTGTATGCAAAAAAAAATTACCCGTTTCAAGAATTGAAACATTGAAACAGATTGAAACAGATTGAAAGTTCTCATGGGTGCGGCTCCATGTTTTTCTCATCAACTACCGCAGCATCCCCAGTTTTGCTCCTTGACCACTTTCAACTCTTTTTGGAAACCTGGGTTTTGCCAATGATCCAAGGTGTTTCCAGAGGCAGAATGCATAATCTATTAGAAAAATATCATGAAATGACCTGCTAATGTCGAGTTGCTTAGAACCCATCATAAATGCTGACGTCGGATGAACCTCAAAAGTCATCATCATCAAAAATCTCCTGGGCATGCTGACGTCGGATGGTCATCCGTTGGTTGAAGATCTCTGACTGAGTCGCCTCAGCCAACGCCGCAGGTGCTGCTGCAGGTGCCACTGTGGCCAGGTCAGGTCCAAAATTTCGCCAAGAGGCTCTCAGCTCACCCTTGAAGCGCTTCGCAGCGGCGCTGGGATCACGCTCCAATTCACTGGGCGGCGCTGGGATCAACAGTTGAGATCATCCCGAATCTCCTAGACGTGATCTAATTATATCTGAGTAAGTTTAATCTAAGTCTCATTTGGGAATATTGGGAATATTCCAAGCTATTACAAGAATTGTTCTTATGGAAAATAACGAGATGTCAGATATCAATGGGACATACGCCTGAACAAGTCAGCACAGTGGTTTCACTGTCCCAGCGATGGGTGCCGCACTCATTGGTGAAGCCCGTGATGGTTTCCCACTTGCTGCCCAGTGCTGCGATCTGGCTGCAGGAATGTTGATCATTGGAGGGACGGCTTGTCTTGGGTTTGGCACGTTTACCTTGAAACATCTTGAAGACTGGTCCTTGCAGCTGTTGATTCCCACAAGCCGCCCACCCGGCTGCGGTAGTCGGCAACTTTGCGTTCTGAATAGGCCAACCTCAGAGAGCATGTGGTCCAACTTACAAGATCCAAATCTGGCCCGAGAATCAACTGCAAACATTCGCCCCTGTTGCGGCGAAAAAAAGAAGCCGCGGAAAAACGAGAATCCGAAGTTCAGAAATTCACCGCAGAGCCCTTCCAAGAAGAACCGCACCACGGATCAATGGATCGTCATCTTTGGATCATCCCAACTTCATCAGTTCCCTTCTGTCCTAATGGATTGGACGCCCATCCCCAGCATATACCATTTTCAGACACACCCAACTATCATATCGTGTCTTATTCCCATCCGACAAACCCATAAAAATCATACAAAATATGCATATGTATGCATATGTATGCATATAATATATATATATATATTATATATATATGCATATATATATATATATGGTATGTATATATATATATGGTATGTATGCCATTATATCTCCTCAGAATATCCTCAGATTTGTCGTTCAAACACATCTTCGATCGCCTGAAGTCACCTGAAATTTGAAATCACCATAAATCCCCATAAATTACAATAAGTCACCTTATAAATCACCATAAACCACCTAGAAACTCACCTTGAAAAATCCCAAGGCACTTGGAGGTCGCCTCCTTAGCCACGGTCTGCGCCTCTTCACTCGCCTCCTGGTTCCGTGAAGCTGGGATCTTCATGGGAAATCCAGTAACCACTGGAGGTTATGGGAAAATCATCTGTCAATATGGGGAAATATGGAAAAAATATGGAAAAATCATCTGTCAATAGAGGTTTTAGAATGGGAAAATCTGGGGAAAGATGGAAAAGGAACCGATACCATGGAGGTTAAGAGGCTGGGAAATTCATCTAAAATGCTGGAATTCATGGGAAGCTTAGAATATCTATAAATCGAGTGTTTTTTCATGGGACAATCCTCAAAGAATGGTGGAAATTCCTGCAAGGCTCTAATGAGATTGTGATACCCTCTGGTAAACTAACATAGCTATTGAAAATGGCCATTTATAGTGGATTTTCCCATTAAAAATTGTGATTTTCCATAGCTATGTTAAATTACCAGAGGGTAATCCCCAAGAAAATTTGGGCAGTATATGGCAGTATAGTCCCCGAACGCATCATCAAAGGATGTTTTGAACACTGTTCATGTGGCTTGTGATGTTCTTGTGACATAAAAAGTGACCATGAAATATTGTCCAAGTCTGGGATTAAGGGATGTCCTGGAAGTTTGTTCAGTGTAGCAGTGGGTACTGGAAACGCTTTCGTTTCGGGGACCTTTGAAGATTCACTGCAAACACCGGCGAAAACCGCGAACTGCCACCTAAATTGAACATAATTACTAACCTGCCAGAGTGCGTCGGCAAATAGATCACCAAAACACATGAATGTGGCTTTTCATGAAATCTGTCAGTCTACTCCACAAAGTGGAATCTATACATGTATATACATATAAATATATATATATATACATATATATATATATATATAAATCTAATGTATATAATATATATATATAGATGAAACAATCATGGACACTTCCAAACGCACTTCACCCGGAGCGGTCGTAGCCTGTAAAGAGTCTACCTGCTTCTTGAGGAAATCTGCCTTCGGTCACAGGTGGAATCTTCATCTGTCACGGCACGCACGGAATCTGCGACACGGGATCGCCTGCGCTTCGGTTCGAAACTGCGTGCTCTTTGCCGCTTGTAACCTCCACAGGATGGTGATGATATTTCATGCCTGTCATGATAGTGGTGCAAAGTGGAAAATAGCAGAAGGTGCTGAAAATCACTTGATTTCCCTTTCATGTTCCTGCTGATCGCGGATAGAACGAACACAAAATCTTCATCACTGTGCTATGAGATGCTTCAAGGGCCAGGCTCGAACTGGTATTTTCGAACCTTGGCATGGCATTTTCCACCGATTTCCACCGATTTCCCCATGTTTCCACAGCATTTGCGGCTGCACAGGAGCCGGGGGAACCGGGGGAACCGGGCCAACGCTCTGAGAAGTAGCTCCGGATCGTCGATGTCGTCTGGGAGCAAGTCTTCTCTCCTTGAAGCTAATGGCCCACTCATGGCTTTGGTCTCAAATGTGGGTGTTGAGTGATGTTAAGCACCCCCGCAGGGGCCCCCAAAATGAATATATTATAATATAAGGATATGGGCCACGGTCAATATTTGGTATATAGCTCCAAGTCATCAATTTTTGAAGAGTGTATTATCGTTTTTCAGGTTTTGGTACATAAGTAAATGTTATCGTTTTTTGAAGAGTGTATTATGTGTATTATCGTTTTCCAAGCCCCAGCTCAATTTCCAAAAAATAGAGACCGCTCGAATACTTCTCTCCATTAACCTAAATTTTGGCTGTAGCTCATATATAAGGTCAGTACTCAACCCAAGGTTTCTGGCGGTTATTTTTTATATTAGGGGGAAGGATTTTTTGTGATTTGAGACAGAATGGCACTGCAAAAAACAAGAGCTGGGTTACCCTGACCCTCCAGAGAACTTTTTCACCGTGTAGCGCACGATGAGCGAGGTCAGCGCTGGTGGTAACTCGGAAAGCTGGACAGGGCCGCTTGTGGGATCGAATTCGAAATACAACAGTGGTTACTTAGAGATATCGCAATCATACACAATTCGTCTTCATAGCATTTTATAGCATCTTATTGGCTTCCTTTCTTTGGACACGACAACATTCATGAGCTGCGAACATCCTCAGAGGTCGCAGTTGACAGTCGTGCTCGTGCTGCGGTCATCACTGCAGATGATATCACACCTGCAGTAGGGAAAGACAGTTGCTCGCAGCACGCACCAAGCAGGTGTAGACAGTGTAGACCTAGACAAGTTAGAACATTTTAGAATCTAAATGGTTGTGGGTCAGAAGCGCTTACCCTGGTCAGCCCGTAAGCAGAAGAGTCCTGGTTGTTTCATGTTCGCATAACCATACTTGTCAATGGATTGAAGAAAAAAAAACATAACTGGATACTGGAAACCCATGGGATCCCATGGGTTGTTTCATGTTGTAAACCCCATCAAAAAAACGGGGTGTTTTACCCGGTGAATGTCCCGAGTTTAATCACTGAAAAGGCAATGGCTGGGGGTCGTTGCCTAAGCGCTGCTGTCACTATGTCTCAAGATCTGTCACGGACAATACGGACATCAAGAGACATATCTGAAAAGAGAACTTGTGATTATCAGATATTATCAGATTGTTTCTTTTGGTTCTAAGAACACCTCACCCAGAAAATTGTCTCGCTAATCACTGCAGCATTTCGGGATCACTATGGATCACTACTCCCTGGAATCTAATTTGAAATTCCGGCGCGGGGCCTCAAGGTACTCTCATCTTTTCAGGGCTGCAATTGGCCACATCATCAGCTATTGTCCATGAAAGTCTCAAATTGCTTGCTTTTGCTTGGTTCTGCCTGTTTCTTCCAGAAGCTGGTGTGGTCATTTGGCACAAGTAATACTTGTGGCTTGCCATGAGGCATCTACGTCGCTGAGGGGATGCAGCTGGCAATTGGGCTTTGTATGGCTTTGTATGGCTTTGTACTTTTTTTTTCGGTCATCTGGTCTACATTGTAGACATTGTAGACATGTTTTGGAGGTCTGTGTTGCAACCCTTCTATGCTGACCACATGCTGACCACATGTTCAACATGCAACTTGTGAAACAGCTCTGCGGGCGACGGCTTGTTTCAAGTCTCAGGGGACAGAACCATCTTTTCCCAACCCTTCATCTTTACAGATTGATGAAGTAAAATGATGTAAAATAAATGAAGATTCCTGCTGGTTCAGATCTCGGAAATATTGGGAAATATGGATTATCTCCCTGTCTGGTTCGGCTAAACATCACCGCATGGATTACCTCATCTCCAAACACGCCGAGTTCACGCCATCCGCGCGAGCAGCCCCTGGGCCAGTGGTCACCAGGTTTAGCTCGTCACGTTCACGGTATACCTCGCGCAACACATCTGGGGTATGCTGAGTTTCCAGCATCAAAACGGGAGATTCAACATCAAAATGCAAGTTTAATGTCAGTTAACCAACTAAATCTTGTATTCACCAGAAAAATGAATCTAAATCCTCTGCCAATGAAACGTCATTGTGTAATGTTCTCCGATCTTGAATGGGACAACCAATGTATAAATGATCATCAATGTACAAAAAGTGGATATTGTCCAATTGTCAGGGCAGATGGTCCTTGCCGCTTCCCATTCAATTCCAATGCCTGGAAGGAGTTCCCAAGCAAAACCAGATCTGCCAGCGGCGAAGCGTCTTTGGCCTCGGCAAAGGAGAACATTTATGGATACGATTATGGATATAAAATGATATAAATGGTGAAGAGATAAGATTATCCTAATGCTACATTATCAATATATCCTCAAATGCTGAAAACATGAGATATAAATGGCTATGATTATGTAGACAGCAACCACCCTGCACTTTTGTTTTGGCTTCCACGTGCATAGCCATAGCACACCATCCCCCTGGGTCCTGCGTGCAATGCCAGTCCCGGCCGTGCCGAGGACAGCCTCGTAGAGAGGTCGATCACAGTGAGGCATGAAAAGCAAGACACGCCTTGGAATCGGCTCATGGCTGCTGAACTAAGTATAACCCACACCGCCATAGCCATTTTGTGTTGGCTGACATCCCCCTGTTGCGGGTAAAATCCGCTATGTCTGTTGACTAAAACCATATATATATTATATATATATATATATGTATATATATATGTATGTATGTATGTGTATATATATATATATATGTGTATATATATGTATATATATATATGTATATGATGTCCCCATATGATTCACATCTGAGCCTTGAAGATATATTGTGTCACCTCCAACTCGGATCCCCGGCTTGCCAGTGAGCTGTGCTACACCCTGGCGCAGTGACAGTATGTGCATCGGAGAACATCTTAATAGCAGGGGCTGATTCGAGATTTTGTTGAAACAAATATTATGTACATATCAATATGAAGTTTTGGAACAAAAAAACAGGATTGCTCCCAATACCCAGGATACAACAGGTGGAAACTGGGTAGAGGAAGAGGACAAATTACAATTGTATGTTCCTTGTGGCTATCGTTGATATACTCACTATAAATTCTGTTTAGTCCCATCAAAATTCATTGTCCTATTAAATCCCCAAGCATGGGTACAACTGTCCAACAAACAAAATGTTGGATCCATTATCATTGAGATCTACAGTTTCAAATGAATCTCCTCATCCGCACCTCCTCCAGTGAAAAGCCCAGCTCAAGTCCCGCGGCCACATCCGCAGCGCGCCTCACTTCCCCAATTTATGCCACCACTTTGGTGATATGAAACGTGATTTTCATCATACATGATATACATGGATCAACGAAACATGACACGGTGACACGAGGCCTACATGGTTCGTACAACTGAGTGTGTGGCATCTGTGGGTCCTGAGTACAGGGATCCAGGGGTGCAACTCAACGCACGTAGACTGAAAGTGCCTGAAAGCCCTGAACAAATGCATGGGAAATCCCCAATATGTTTTAATGGACAATCATTAATCATCTATAAATGGATAATTGTCCATTTTTTCTATGACTGATTACCAGAGGGCATCTGCTTTGCATGATTTAGTGGCATCCCAGATCATGGAGACGTGTCAGCCAGGACTGAGAGACACACCGCCCAAGATCTTTCGGGAATTCCCAGCTCTTCAGCCAATAGCCAGGCTAGGGCAAGCTGACAAGCCTGATCTGTTCAAGCTTCACATACGGGAAGTGATTAGAATTCTGGATCAAGCATATTACTGTAATCAGACTGTAACATATCGAAAATAGATGGAAATAGTTTGTAATGATGTTGAAACATTTTCTGGAAATGTCAAGGTCACGCTAGGAGATGTACAACAACCAAGTTTGGTGAAGATCAGAAAACATAGGGAAGCATAGAGGCAAAATGCTGGAGCAATGACAGAAAAATCTGACTCCAAGTCCGGTCAAAGTTGTGTTCTTTGCTATAGCAAGTAATGGCAAGAAATATCTGCTCGATACCGACAAGTCAACTGATTTCTGGGGCCGCAGCTGAGGATGGAGAAGATTCGACTGAACCGATCCCCAAGCAAACTAGCCTGCCCACATCTGCCCACCATCACAGGGAGCCGGTTGTCAAGCTCAAATGTCTTAGAAGTCTTTGCATTGTCCATCGACTCGTCACCTATCTCCAACCTATCTCCAACCTCTCTCCAGGATAAGGAGCCCGGCCTGGGGCAAAGACCTGCCACATGGAGCTTCCCGGAACGGTATCCACAACACACCAGGGAGTATGACAAAAAAACGTGGCCAAGTAGGGTTTGTGGCCAAGGCCAATGCCATGAAACACCAACTTGATGTCGATTGCTGAGTCTGAGGTGCTGAGAGCAACTGGCGCACCATGTTATCCCCAAACAACTGGGTTTCCCAGCTGGCATCATCTGAAGTTTCCGAGAAGGATGGGAGGTCCTCTGCATTCGGGTTGTACTGGCAAAGTGGCCATGGTGGTTGTTGTGGCTGGAATGCAGAAGCATGTTACAACAATGTGCTGGATAAGTCGAAGAATTCAATGGTTGCAAGATGTTCACTGTTCACCTCATAGTTCTTCCCAGGGTGCACCACTACTGACGCCTTTTAAGGATTCCAATCAGCAGTGACGACTTCAAGCAGCTTCGTGCCTTCAAGCCTTCCAGCACCAGTTGCAACGTGGCGCTCCAGAAGCTGGAAGCCTTCAGAGACCTTGGCACCAGGGCGATGATTCCATCATCTGGGCTTGTCTGAAAATGGATGCCGGGATACCCATGAATAACTCGCAATTTTACTGGGAAAACACGATGACTAACAATCAAACTTGGGGGTCCCCTATTTTCAGACATACCCATTTGTTCAAAAACATGCTGGAGTCTTGGGATGATGAAGGTACCGTTCCCGTTCCCAACAATCCTCAACCACTCGCACTATCAACAACATTTTTTTGAAAATTCAAAAAGTCCTTACTAAAATGGGAAGATGTTTGAAATTTTCCTATTCTATCTACTACTCCGAGATGATTATAGATTCGAATCAAGAGCCATTCGCCAACCATCAGTCACCATGGGTCACCCGGCTCGGCTTTCTCTTTCACACGAGCCACAGTGCCTGGGCTCATATGGCCGCGGAGCAAGATCCCGGTGGTGTCACAGCTGGTGAATGGATGTTCATCAACTGTTCATCCACCACCATCATCATCATCATCATCATCCACCCATGGCCATGGGGATATCATTGGTCTTGACCCATCCCCATATCCGGCAGCTGAGACACGTGTGACCACAGCTGGATCAGCAGGGCCTTCAGGAACTGCATAGCCCTCAGACAAACTTGGGAGATCAAACGCGAGCCGCACGTCCTATCCACATGAAAATTGGGCACAGAAAAGAAAAAAAAAAACATGGTTTGTCATAAACGTCCCATCAAAATTGCCATAAAATATGCAGATATCCTCAGTTTTGAGACAAACAAAAACAAGAACCTTGTCTGTGATACATCCCACTTATAAATCATCCCATTCTATCCCACACAACACCATGAATTTTCGACTGGTCCATATACCCTCTGGTAAACTAACATAGCTATCATAGCTATGGAAAATCACCATCTTTAATAGGTAAATCAACTATAAATGGGCCATTTTCAATAGCTATGTTAAATTACCAGAGGGTAGTCTCAGATATTTTTTGGGAGTATCCCCACCTGCGCCGTGATCTCCACAATGTGGTTATGACCTTCGTTTGTCACAGCAAGGGGGGGTATGGAACCCACCATTTCGAGGGGATATGTTGACCAACCATATTTGGGTCCAAAAAAAGTGGGAAAAAAGTGGGGATTTACCCCTAATTATGGTTGTTGGATTCTTGGGGAGGGATGTTTGAAACCGTATTCGATGGGGTGTTCCCATAATTTTGACACGGAAATGGAGGCTTCAAGGTTGAACACCTCGTTCCAACCAGTGCTGCCTGCAGCAGGTTTCCTGCGTTTCCCGGGTTTCTTTCCAGCCACCTCCAATGCCAAGGCAAATGGCCGGGAATTATGTTAGAGGAGTCGCTTCCACTGGATTTTTTGGTATCTTTCATATGTTTGTATGATTCCTCTCTGGGTGCCGAAGAACAATTCCATCCATTTCTGCCGAATTATGACCTAACTATCAACCAAATCAACGTGTAACAAGTGGAAAACATCTGAAAAGTATGGTTGTCCAACTGGCCTGCCATTCAGACGTATCTGCAGCAGATGCCATTCACCATTGCACCATCCCAGGCGTTTTTTCACAAAGGCATGCGTTTTTCTGCAAATTGATAGATTCTCCATGGACGAATGATGAGAAGTTTGTGTCTTGAAAATGAAACCAAATGTTAATCTAACCAGTGGAAGACAAAAACCTTGCTTTTGGTGTGGAAACTGAGATGTTTCCGCACCTTTCCTCCCAAGTTACTTCACACGGGCTCCTTCATGCTGCTTCAGAACTGGTTTCACAAAAAGCATGCGAGTAGCAAATCTGCTTCTGATGACTTGATGCAGAAAGACTCACTCAGACATCACTCCAAACGAGTCTTAGCCTGCAATACGCAAGTCACATGTTCCTCCGATTTCTTGGATGGTTTTTGCTTGCCACAACGAATTCAATCTTTCCTACAATATGCAATGAATGGTACAAACATTCCCGCAGCTACTACATACAAATGTATATATACACACCATGTATAATATATATAGATATATTTATATATATATATAATAATATATATCATATGATATGTATATATATATTATTATATATATATACATATCATATTATATATAATACATATATACAATTGTATACATACATACACGGCTCTGATTCTCCAACGAATAACAAGCCCTGCTTCAGTGTTTCGAAACATCGCTTCAGGTCCCTGGAACGTTCGGTCCCACGACTTTGCATGGGCATCCAGCCATCTACTAAGGTGCTAAAGCCAATAGTACTAGTAATAATAATGGCAGTAGTAGTAGTAGTAGTAGTAGTAGTCGTAGTAGTATGCTACTATAATTAATAGTAATACTACTATTGTTATCATAATTAATGGCAATAATGATAATAATGACAATAATAACAATAATAGTAGTACTATGATCGTGCGGATGACAATGATAATGATACTGATATTGACAATGACACTAGTCATTATGGAAATATATACTGTACTGTAGAAATATTCAACCATTTGGGGAATTGTTTTTTGCTGCCCATTTCTGGTAAGTCATTGGGGATCGTTTATTGTTGGCTTTACCACATTGCAATCTGACACGCTCAGAATGAAGAAGGAAGCTGCCACGTCTCACAAGTCGGAGTCTCCGTCCTGTACCGCCCTGCATGTAAAGCGAATGAGGATCATAAGGATCATATAAATTATAAATCATGAAGGTTCATAAAAGAGTTGCAACCTTTACTAAAAGTACCATGCTAGCCGCTACACTTCAAAAAGATCATCTGGCACCTCTTCCTGACGTGAATACCATCGAACTCTTCCCGCACATCAGCCTTTGCACATCTGCTGTCTGCAGTTGTCAGCTGTCAGTGTCTCCACGGCGGACACCATGGGAATCTGAGTGTCTGGACATCCTTCACATGTGCCATGTAGGGCCCGGCAGGTGGGCCTGCCAGAACCTGAGAACATGTCATGCGCCAAGTTGGGTACCTAGACTCACTTTTTAGCTGGCCATTTTTTCGCATCTCACACTCTTGAAGCTTTTACGGTTGGTATAATCAATCAAGCTAACAACATCCATCCTGATGATTATTTTCTATAACCCAAAAAAAGTGTCAAAAGTCAATACTTTCGACCCACAGCCACTAAACTTTAGCAGCCCAGTTGTGGCAGCTGGGAGTCCCCGGGGCGCCCGGCACCCAATAACAAGCCAGCGACCAGCGCCGCAGTGCAGGAGTTCTGCCAAGATCTAAGGCAGCGGCCTGCGTGAGGGTATAGCTCTAGGTAACATAGACCCGGGCAAGCCGGCGGCGGAAGTTTCCCAAACATAAATGACCTATAGTTCAAAGACACCCTGTCCCGACCGTGTCCTTCCCTCGACACTCCACACCTCACACTGCACACTG
>Ga0126342_10007310_pt1 | contig 19691 bp, 14 predicted proteins | sample Cyp1metagenome_FD_92528 | JGI IMG/M metagenome (GOLD analysis project Ga0126342, IMG submission 92528) | Coral microbial communities from Lord Howe Island, Old Settlement Bay, Australia - Cyphastrea 1 metagenome | ecosystem: Host-associated > Invertebrates > Cnidaria > Coral ... | reverse complement strand
TTCAACTGAGATGGGTACATTCTGGTGCTCAGCTGGCTGATTGTTTAACCAAAGCAATGGAGGCACACTTCCTCAGAGAGACTTTGAGATTAGGATGCTACAAGTTAAGCGATGAAGCAGCAAGAAAGGGCCAAAACAAAGGATAGAATTCGATGGCTTAAAGAATAAGATCATCAGCAAGAATTTTCAGCCTCAAAAAAAAAATGGGAGTGTGATTCTCAAACCAATAGCTGATGATTTCCATCTTCCACTCGACCAACCCTCGAAGTAACCAGTTTCCACTCTCTCTGAAGGTCACTTGAAAGCAGCTTCATTCCGCCAGACATGCGAGGCTCAGGGAAGCCCATGCGGTGGGCGGGTGAGGATTTTCCGTTGTGTCTTCAGCCATAGTGGACTGCAAAGCGACAGGGTCGCACCGAAACCATAGAGGACGAGGCCGTCCCTTCAAAGCTTGAATCTTCGATCATAGCTGGCAGTGGGGGAAAAGGTGCGGTGCAACTCAGTGAGTAGGATCAATCTCTGCAGTTGACGATTGCGTCGAGCAGAGTGCGATTGTCTTGTTGACAGTGGCGCTACCCCACTTACAATCAATATACTGTATATATATATATTATGTAAACTAGAGTTTGCACATGTTATAAACAAATTACATAGTTTGCTACATAAAACAAATAGAATAAATCATAGTCCTATATATATAAATATCTATATATATATATGTAATAAATAATAATAATAGTAAAAATAAAATGATAATGTGTATGTATATATATATAGAGTTTGTTATATTATAAAACTGGGTCATATATGGATTATTAACCACATTTATGGCTCATATAAGTTATACCCATGATATTCCAATATACAGAGGTTTCCTAAGTCATGGGGGTACCCGCCAAATCATCCAGCTATTGGTGGGATTTTACATCCTATATCCAGCTATTTGGGTACCTCCGTGTATGGAAACCCCCATGTGGCTATGGGTCAAATCCTACCAACCTGGTGAACACCAAAATTTTTGGCAAATGGATGTTCAGCCCCTAAATATTGTATGGTAGGTTTTGATCTATCCCCATACATATATATATACATATATATATATATACACATGTATATATATGTATGTGCATATGGGTGTTTCCATAAATGGGCGGACCCGGCGTACTCCAATAGTTGGATGGTTTATAATTGGAAAATCAATCTATACATGGACGATTTTTTGGGTACCATCATTTCAGGAAACCTCTCTATATATATATACACATTGCCAATCAGCCAGATACCCTGCAAAAAATGACAAATTCTTTGCTGGTGAACGTAGATATTCCCATTGATACCAAAAGACTAAAGGATCAAAGTATCCATGTGAGATTGACCTAGTATATGTATATACATGCTAGCCACCCCAACAAAAACTACTTTTTGCCACCTTGTAGCCACTAGTAGTTTACACCAAGATTTTAGTAACTTTACAAATAAATAAGATACTTGAAACAACGCATAGGCCAACAAGATGCAAACATATGTTTTTTTGTTTGCAGTATTGTTGTTTCCAAATGAGAAATATGATATTCCTTGAGCAAAGTTTGGTCTCACTTTGTGCATGTGCGTAAACATACATATGTATGTCAATGTATATATATATATATAGCAATTCAAACCAGTGCAATATTGTTTCTAAAGAGATCTGCAACATCTTCAACGTGTGCAAATATTACTTTTTTAAAACCAGACGTAGACCATTTCATTGCAATACTATCTGACTATTGCAACTTTCACAGAGTGCAACTTGTCTTTCAAAGGAGCGCGCTATTTCGTTCAAAGAAATCTTTTGAGTACCTTCTCTTGAAAGCGGTATGGTCTTCCTTGAAGAGCATGCTGCAGCATTGACTTTCAAAGAGTGCAGAATCTGGTTGAAACAAGTGCAAACTCCTTTTATGGCAATGTCATATGGATTCCAAATAAAAACCTCTTATGAAATTATGCAGTATTCCTTTGAACAAGTAAGCAAATCTCTTAAGAATGTGTTGTACACAGCATGGAGTATTCCCTTCAATATGAGCAATGCAGTTGATGGAACAGAGTGCAATATTATTTTTGGGAAATATAAGGTACTTCCACTCAAGAAGCAGGTGTCCCGTAAAACAAACGGAAGGCTGAACTGCTTCGAAAGGAAAAGTCATTGAAGGAAAATATGCTGCATTGAAGGAAAAGTGCAGTCTGTAAGCCAAAAGCTTCTAAAACGGAAAGCTGTCTTTTCCCAAAAACAGACAACACCTTCCTTCGGTCTGCTGTTGGTTGTTCATGGTTTGTCATAACAAACAAAACAAAACAAAACAAGGACTTTTTGTTTCTTCATGGAAAACAGACGGGGACAAACAAAAACAACAAACATAATCCCTGGCTAAAGACAAAAGTTTTGTTTTTTTCCTTGCTTCCCCGAGTTTTTTTAATGTTGTGATTTATGCAGGTAAACGTTGTATTATTAAAAAAAACACCATGTTCTTTGAGTTTTTTTTTGGTTTCTGTTCATGGAAGCCAAAACAAGATTCAAGGCTGTTTTTGTTGTTTCATGGATAACCAACAAAAACTTATACTAATTTTTTAAAAAAATAAAACGAACCCCTGGCTGAAGTCAAACACATGTTATTTGATTTTATTTAATAGCTTCAAAAAGTGTTTTGTTTGGCGTTCCCCATGAAATCCCAGTACAATCACCAGTAACTGCTCACCAGGGAAAGCACCATTTCAATGGGAATTCCAGGATCCTAAAATTTAGTTACTGTACCCTATTTCTGGCCATATTTTGCTGGGATATTCCCTTACATGGACCTTATGGCCTTATATATGGTAGGTATCTCCAATCAATCGGTTCCTGTTGCATGGCCATTGATCATGGGTGATCACAAAGCCCAATCCACACAGACCACCACTAGCCCTCAACAGACCATCTTCAAACGACTTGGCAGCATCGAAAACACACGCCGGAACATGGTGATTTACCCATTCACCATTCGATATTCGGAAAAATGTGATTTGACTATCAGACATTCGAGTTTTTGATCATGATTGAAGTAAGTTTACATGATGGTTGATAGCGAAGATGGTATATAACTCTAATAGCTGTTGGGTTTATGGTAGATATATCTACAGCATCCGTGGGGGTTGTAGACCAACAAACACAACTGCGAACACACCCCTCATCAACCAGGAACTCCCGAGCCCCTCAGTCCCTGGCAGTACTCAGCAGGAACAATTTCGTCGTGTTTTCGAAGAGGTCTGGGACGAGACTTCAGGTTTTGACCAATTGGGGGGTTCTTAAGGCATGGGGATCCCCAAGTCACTATGGGTTTCATTACTGAAATGGCCTAATGACTTGGATGAATTCAGGGTATCCACATTTTAGGAACCTTCCAATTCTATCCTCACCATGTACTATGGTGAGAGAAAATTATTTGTCATTGGAATTGATTTAGGATCATTTAGGGACAAGTCGGAAAAGTTGCAAGACACGCGACCGGGTCTAAAAATCATGAAATTCTTTGGATTTTCCCGTAGGATTTCACGTAGAAGTTTTGCCTCCAATTCCTTCTGGGCAAATCTAAGGGCCAGGATGCCAGGATGTCCAGGATGCACAAGTAATTCTGAGTTTGACCCCACATAGGGTGATATATTACCTGTCAATGAAATAGTGGATGAGTGCTGAAATATTCTGGTACCCACAGGTAATTCTAAGCACATCGTGATATATTTCAGCACTTTGCTTAGTTCCATGAAAATTTTTCAGGATCCAATTGATGGAGGTACATGAAAATTGGTACCATATTTCTGGCCATATTTTCCTGGGGATATTCCCTTACATAGGCATGAAAAATAGGCCTTATATGTATATATATATATGGTAGGTATATCCAATTTATATAGGTTCCTGAAATTACCATTGCTTAGTTAGTGGGCTTATAACCCTTTAATACACGAGATAACCTAGGGCATTTCGTAAAATTTGGGACTTAGCTGCACGGAAAAATCTGCACGCCCAGTTGTGTTCCTCCGAAAAAGGGAAACGTCTACGAGGTGGTGACCCATAGTTACCTCAGTTAGTTGAACTCCTGTAACTTGATGTAACTTGAATCTATGGTAGATACCCACTGGTAAACGTTTACATAGCGAACTGGAAATCACCATCTTTAAAAAATAGGAACATAACATACAAATGGGCAATTTTCAATAGCTATATGAAAAATTACCAGAGGCTATGTCCATACTTAATGGGGGTTCAACATGCTCAACCAACGTGCACACATTACGACGGTTACGACGCAAAAAGCACCTTGATGGCGTCCATCTTGCGCTGAGGGTGCACAGGAATTGTAAGTGGGTAAGCATCTTTGAACCAGAGAGTAGTTATAATGTGAATAAACCACCCCATTTTTGATGGTTTATACTAAAGTTTATACCACCTATAAAAATGGTGATGACTGGGGGATGGTAAACATGACATTGTTTTAACCACATAATTTGGAATATCCCTAATGTTAGTGGCATGTTTTGGGTATCGCCCATGTTCGATCATGCCCAAATATCATAGTATTGTAACTATATATCACATTGTATTGCCTATCATATCTGGGTATAGTATAATATTTCACAAACCCAGTTAAAACCATTTGCCATCATTCCAGTGATGTCACAATGAGGTCGTTATAATTCATCTGAATATATGGGTATCATGTTTGTATCCAGATTACAGCATATTCCAATAACATTCCCAGTAAAAAAAAAACAGGTTTCATTCACACATCATGTGCCCTTTTAATCCCCCATGAAAAACTCCATGTACGGCTGGTTAAACTACATCAACCGCCATGGATTTTACCACATTTCAAAAATTCCTAGGCAAATCACCCCCTATTTGACCTTCCCTCATGCTGCACATGCTCCAACTTTCAACCTCAACTCTTCCGGCATTCCCAACCATGTGGGGGCCCCCTTGGTGCGTTTTGTATCCCCCATAAACCTAACAGTTGGCCAAGTGAACTAAGTCAGTTTTGCTGTCGAAAACCGGGCCGCACCTTGTATATATATATATACATCCCGTCATATCCTACTATATTCCAATATATTCTCATCATATCTCCATTAAATATCTAATTTTTCTACATATATAAAATACCGCAATTATAATATATATATATATACTGACATATATATATATACATTGTGTGTACTCCCCAAAGATATATCCCAATATATTCCCTTACAAACATTCCCACATTTTGCCCGCCAGGCTGAAAAAAAACGAGTTGCTTGCAGGAAGTTCGTTGAAGGCGGTGGCACTTGCTCCGAAAACGGACAGAAACCTACCCGCCAAGCTGTGGCGCTTTCAAAAACACAACTAGTTAGGACATACAGACACATACATGGTGCATAGGTTTATGTCATGTGTATACATAACAAATCAAACCAATGTATATGTATATATATATATGCATATAAACATATACTCACATATGATCATGTGTATATATATATATGTATATAAATACAAATATATATATATATATATATATATATATATACGTACGCGCAACCCCATGGCAAAAGTCGTGATCTATACATATCTATACAATATTTTTTGAAAATACATAGCCAGCAATTGGAGGAGAGATGGATTAAAATGGTGGATGCCCCAATTTATCGCATGTTTTTTTTTTTAAACACCATGGACCTGCTTTGAAAAAAGATTGGGTTTAAGCCATCAACGATTCAATTTGTCCAAAGCTCCATCTGAGGTATGATTTCAGGATCATGTACCCACAAATGGGAATAGAGTAAACAGGAGTATCGATTTGGCCAGCAATCATTGTCTTTGGTTTCACCAATCGGAAAGAACACGCTTTGCCTGTAGAATAGTGCTTTTGGATAAGTTGATATTTTTGCTGATTTGTATCCACTTTTTTGTGATAGTGAACCTTGTCGTTTTGATGGTCTTAGATCCGATGTCAGTTGAACAATCAAAAGCAACATGGACAATTGATGAAACTTGCCTATTTAGTTCAATGGTCTCCCTATGAAAAATAACAGCTTTCCAAAGCCAACTAATGTCGTATCCCATTTATCTGTAAAACAATACTAGAGGGAAAATCCCATTTATCCCTCTCCCATCCCATTGTACTCGTTGGGTTTAAACATATTCCCATTAATTATTGGTTTTCATACCATACCCCCAATTTTTGAGAACCAGCAGAAACCATGGTTTAGGAAAGATTCACACATATTTGGGACCAAAGAATGGCGTGTTTAATATAAACGGGGTATGGGATTAATATGTTAATGATAATTATCCCCAATGCGCCAGTTTGCAGAACCACCTTTTTTTGACCCATCAACGGAGGTATAATAACTTTCATAGTTCATCATTACCTTACCGTTATCCCATCCGTTCAGCTACCCGGTGGGGCCCCCGCTTTCGATAGCTAAGCAGCTAAGTTTAGCCAAAGCTCACTTAGCTACTTGGTGGCTCATCCTACTTACTAACTAGGTTATAAGCCTGGTTTTTTCAGTGGGATAAGTAGGGGCAATGTCCACTGAAATAACTAGGGTGAACTAACCTACTTAGGATTCGTGGGTAGTTCGCCACCAAGAAAGTATGGTGTTATGGTAGAAATCACCAAAGTCATGTTGTTTTAAGGCTGAAAAAACCACCAGCATCCCTATGGCTAGTTAAACCCCAAAAACAGATCACCAAAGACAGATCCATTAAAAAAACAATCAAGTCCCTTTAAATGTCATTAAATGCCGATAATTCACGGTGAAATTCAAGTAAATCCTATCAAATCCCATGAAGTCACAATTTGAAGCCGTCAACTTCTGTTAAGTGTCATCAAATAAGTCTTGTTATTCAATGGTAATTTCAGGATCCTAAAATGGAGGTACTGTACCATATAAGGCGATATTTTTTGGGGATATTCCCTTACATAGGCCTGAAAAATAGGCCTTATATACATGGTAGGTACCTCCAATCAATCGGTTCCTGAAATGACCATTGAGTTATCCTTGTTCTGATAACGTTTGGTATTGACTTCTGGGATTCGTCACCATGACGCGACCTTCTTTTCTAGGTCCATTATTTGGAATCAAAACTTCCACTAAACGTTGTTGACACCCATAACTAAGGGGCCCAACTTGTACTATAAGTAGCCTTACTTAAGTAGGGGTAAGTAGGGGTTCATTGGTGGGTCGTGGTTATGAAAATAATGATCCTTTAAGATATATCCTAGATATAAAGCCCCAAAAGATTCCGTTCATTGGAATTAGTTCATCATTAGTTACCATCAAAAAAACATGTCCAATAATTGATAATCACCATTAATCCAACCAGGCTGCTTGCCAGGAATTCGTTCATTGCTGTCAGCCCTTCAGCGCTCGCTCTGTGCATCCTGGCCCATTCATGTCGCTGTACCAGTCAGCGGCCGCCATTCCTTCATGCGCAATAATTTGGAAATATTGCTGCTGGTATTGCGCGCTCACGTGGACCCAGCGTTTTTGCAGGCGGCAGGTAGGCGCATGGCTCTGCCTATGCGTTAAGCAGCTTTGACAGCGGAAGACTGATGCAGACACTTGCCTGCATTGCTCACAGGAGGGCTGGCAGAAGAACTGCACAAAGCGCAAGTGCTTCTTTTCATCGTTCATCATTAGTCACAATTAATACCACCTAATAATCCTATCATCACCAGTAATAATCATCAATTCGTTAAATTACTGCCCCAAAAATAAACATCCCATTTGGGGGTTACGACATTACCAATAGTCTATTATCGGTTTTAAGACATTCAGTACCATGAAGAATACCAAATCCAATCATTGCTTTCTAATGGTAGATTAAGTAGTGATTTCCTATAGATGAAGTAGAATTATATCTCCTTCCTGTTAGGTTATTCATCATTATAAGCCCATTAAAAAAACAAAAAAACTGTTAGTTGGGCCATAAGTGTACCCATATTAACTATAGCCATTATTCACCATTAACGCTTATTCACCATTATTAATCCCCATATTATAACTGTCCATTATAACTATCCATTATTAGCCGTGGCGAAGTTTCATGTCTCACCTTTTACCGCGCGCCGGTTGTTGGGCAAGCGGCTCAAGCTTTATGTTGGTGGCCAAGAGCCCAGCGGGGAGTACTGCGAAACGCGAAACAGCGAGGACAGGTGGGCGAAGTGCCATAGAAACGTGGGGATTTGCCTATCACCAGGATGGGGCCAAGATAGCTAACTTGAGATATAAATGGCTTAACTAGTTGGTTTAAGTTACAGTATAAGTTGTAAGTATAGGTATAAGTTGGTTTATACCCCCATGAAAAGTAGTTCGGTATATCTACCATAAACCCTCCCGTGAGATTGGAGTTATGTGAACCCCAACTTAGCCTTCTCGAGCTGGAGCACCACCGCTAGTAGAAAAGTATAGATTTGCCCATCACCAGTGGGAGAATATGGTCATTTAAGCATCAAACATTGGAGAAAATGGTGATTAAATCATCATCAACCAGGAAGCTGCAAAAGCTGAAAAATGGAACATATGAAAGGTAGGTTGGTTTATGTTACCCCATCTGACTATTATCTTTGATATATATATAAATACACATTATCAAAACGCCAACAGCTGGCCTAGTGACAATAAATCAAGTAAGCTATCTACGGGGTCTTTTCCTGAAGGTGGGTTTTTGGCAAATATCCAAAAAATCTAAGCCGGAAATACATGCAGGGATATAATGGTGATAACATGGGAATGTATTCCGATATGAATGTGGTATAAGATGGTATAAGTATCCCATGAGATCCCATCAACTCCCCATAATATTTTCTCAATTAAATCACCATGTTTGGCTGTATATATCATTTTGAAATTTCCAGCCAAAAAAAAGTGATAAATCGATACAGTAAATCATTGTTTGACGGAACTCCGCATGCGCTTGCGATTCTCCAACTTGTTCTCCATGATCGCCTTGTCCATCCTGGGGGTCCATCCAGAATCAAGTGCCAGAAGCCCGCAGCAACTTTCGGTCGCCAATTGCGCAGCAACTTTCGGCTTGCCCACAATCAAAACGCAAACATCAGAAAACATTGATAAAGCCTTCAAAATAAAACCATTCATCACTGGGTGGTTTCAACCTACCCCTCTGAAAAATATGAAAGTCAGTTGGGATGATTATTCCCAATATATATGTATATATATATGGAAAAATGTTCCAAACCACCATCATATTATATATATATGTATATGTATATGTATATTGCTTGCTATATACCCACGATATCCATTCGCGATAGAATGCGTATCCTGGAAACCTATTCAAGGATCCGTCTGCCAATTCAGGGTGTTTCTTAAGTCACGGAAAAACCTCAAATGGTCATCCAAGTTTTTATCCAAGTTCTTGGTCCTGTTTCTGAGGAAAACCCGTGGCTTTTGGGGTGTCAGAAGCCACCATGTTGTGCGTTGAAAACATCACCTTTTGGTTTTGGTGTCGTATTTTTCTTTCATCTTTTCACGAAAAAACAACTCAACCATCTTGAACCCCGCATGGGATATGGGACGCAAATCAACTGTCCCGGCTCACCCCTAAGCAGCATCACCGCATAAATAAATCTGTTTGAAAATTAGGTATACCGATCCCCTTCCGAAATTGCAATATGTACATGGGAAATTAGTTGGTTTTCTTTGTTTTTCCAAAACCCTTGATGGAAGTAGGGGTGTTGACACCATTACAACAAACCGTTTGGGTCAATATATCACCATCAATCCACCTGTATTAGTACTGCACTAGCCATCCAATTGGTTGCAGCTACACGGGCTAAAATGGGATGTTTCTATCCATTTAGATCGCATCTTACAACAGATTTCGGTCTCAATCAATTCAATCCCACATTTTGCCTGTGATGCACCGCCATGATTCACGACTTTCTCCAATCTGCGCCCCCAGTGCCAGACCTGCCCAATTGCCATTGTTGGCCGCTGACAATTCCACCAGCTCCACAAGATCATGCAAGAGCGTTGCCTGGACGTCATCGATGGCTTTAATGATTGTTAACAACCCTGATTAATGGTACATTACTGGTTTATAAGTTCATTTTTTTACTCGGGTTTATAGTAGATATATCGAACTTTTTGATGTGGGTTGTGGTATAATGATGGTGATTAAATGTGATCAATGGGTTTAATGGCCCATGGTAGTACCTATCCCCAAACATGGTTTTAATGATAGTTCATCGTTCATCACGGCAAACAGTGGCCATAAATGTGATTAATGGTTACGGGATGGTGCCTCCCAGTTATAAGTTGGTTTATAAACCCCACTAACTATAGATATCCATAGTTATATCTGCCATAAACCAAAGTTCATTCAACCACTTATCCATATTTCGACGCAATCTGCTTCGGGGGCCCCATCCTGTGGTGATTTCCGTTTTTTTCTCAGCCTAAATACATCAAGGCCGAGGTGCGCAATTCGATATACCTAGAATAAACACGGGCGAACTTGGATTTATATTAACTCCAACTTAGTTAACCAACTGGGGGCACCACCAAGGGTTTAAAGTGGTTCCTGGTTCTTCAAAGTGACCCCTAAAAAAACATCAATTCGAGGTCACAAAATAACCCATAAAGGGTCACTTCATCAACTGACAAGGGTCACTTTGAAGAACCTGGATATTAATGATGATTCGTGGAACTATCCGCTATACAATCAACAATTCAATCTGTCATGTGTTTTAGAAGTAGGTGTTGATGGATAATGGCCAACCAAAAACTAGACATATACCCTCCAATCATCAAACATGGCTAGCTGGCTAGCTGGAAAATCCTGGAACTAAATGTGAGGATTTGATGACCGAGAACAGCGTCGAAATAAATAAGGGAAAATCCAGCAAGCCATGATTGATTAGCAGAGAGTATCGGTGATTTTCCCATATGAGCCAGTGTCAGGACACAGTATATGGTTTATGATCATCCATCCCATGATGAGAATGAGAATTCTTAAAACGGATAAACCAGATAGTGCCCAGTTGTGCTGGGGCAGAAGTTTCGCGAAAAAAAAATAAAGGAATTTCATGTCTAAACGGAAAGTTTTTGAGGTGCAGAAGCAATGAAGCGTTGAAGTTGGGAGGTGCATCAGCGAATGAGCAAGTTTTGGCTGAAATGCCAATGGAATGACGTGAAAGAATCCATGCACAACTGCTGAACCAATGAATCAATGAATCAGTGAATCACTGAATCAATGAAGCAACGAAGCAAAACAATGAGTCAAATAATTTGGTGGGTCAGTGAATCACTGAATCAGAATCGCAAGTAAAGTGCACCCATGAATGCTTGAATCAATGAACTAATGAATCAAATATGGATCAGTGAATGAACGAAAGAATGGATGGATGACTGAAAGATGGACGGATGAATGACTGGATGGATGGACGGATGAGTGAATGGGAGTTGTTTGTTGAGCGACTTCTTTCTCCACTGAGCGACCTCTTTGCTTAGGTACGTCTTATTTCAGCTAGTTCTTCCTCTTATCTGGGCTATCCACTTCTGCTTTGAGCTGCCTCCAAGCTACACCTTCTGTAGCTTCTGCAACCCAATTCTTCGCGTCGCAGCAGCCAGCACAATGCTTTTTGCAACGTCCAGCTGCACTTCCGCATAGCGCAAGCGTGGGGCTTTGGTCAAAGACCACCTTTTGCGTAGCTGTTGCGTTCCGCAACCTCCAGTGGCAATCCCGCATCGAGAATGGCAGCATCACTGGTGCTTTCTTGCGCGCAGCCATGCCAATGCATTTTGTCACAACCGGTTGCAAACCGTCGCACAACATCAACCAACGTTCACACAGAACTGACAATGGGGACGACTCTGCGCTGCTCCCAATGCATCATTTTTTATTTTTTTTCGAGTTCTCGCTACCAGTCTCGTCCAAAAGTGTCGCACAAGTGCAGTGAGAAGCACATGTTTGACAATCAAAATCGAGCTCTCGCTACAGTCTCATACACTTTTTGTTGACATTGAGGCCCGCGCCCGCCACAACACAAACCTTACTTTTTCGTGAAAAAACAGAGAGTTTCACGCGCGCGCGTGTCTTCACCCGTGAATTCACACGCTCCCGGACTCTATCACTTCCCAACTACTTGATATTGGGGTTGACATGATGATGTGGTTGACATGATGGTGTGAATGCTGGCCATGACCATCGTCAATAACTTGGAAGTTTGCTAACTAAGCTTCCTTTGACAAACCCCTATTGCATAGTGGTCTGGTGACCATCCCACAATATGGGTAAATTACCAATCTTTTGGCCTTGGCACATAGATAGATGACCATTTCGAGAAAATGTTGCCACCATGTTTCAGGACACTGGATTCCGGAGAGCATATAGTATTTCACATTAGACTTAAACAGTTGCTATGTGTTGGCCATTTTGTCACATGAAATCTCCATGGATAATATCCACGTTTGGTCGATCTTCCAAGTTCCGTGCATCAAGATTAATGCGGTGCTTACCCTCTGGTAAGCTAACATAGCTATAGAAAATGGCCATTTATAGTTGATTTTCCAATTAAAAATGGTGATTTTCCATAGCTATGTTAGTTTACCAGAGGGCAATCAAAGGCCATTTGGGGATGATTTCCCCTAGCTCCCCTACCAACATCTATAGTAAGGTCAACTGGGGTCACTTTAAATTCACCCACCTCTATGGTACTTTTTTTGCATCCCAAGGATATTACCATGGGTGATTTTATCCATCATGTCCCTTGAAAAAAACACATGATTTGGTCAATTTATGGGGCCTATACTTTTTGGTTTTTCATGCCACAATATCTCAATAGATCCCAGTTGTATTCCAATAGGTTTTAGCAAAGCAATAACTAATCCCTATCAAGTTATGGCCCTTTACCAGTTATCATTTATAGCCATTTATCACCAGTTGTCACCATTTATAACTGGTATTTCGGGCATTAAGTGCAATGGTGAAACAGTTCAACATCTGCAATTATGGCCCAACTAACAGTTATTTCAATGGAATGAAATAACTCCTATAACTGTTAGGTTATATATCATGAAATAAACCCATTAGAACTCCTATAACTAAGGTTATAACTATTAGGCTATATATATGGTAAAAATGAACATGCCGAAAATTACATTATCAGTTACAAATGATATGTAACATTGTGGAGATCATTATGTATCAGTTATATATACATATCAGTTATAAATGAACTTGTAACTCTTCAACATCTGGGAACTCTTCCCTCCGTTGGGATCCAGGTTGCGGGCAGCGTGTTAAAGCTGTTGCCATCAATCAGCAGCGAGACCAACTTGCTGAGGCCCTTGAAGGCATCAGCCTGGCGAGTCGCCGAAACGAAGAAACCCACATGGCTATATTAATTTGATATGGGCATTTCTTCGGGTTTAGTTAACTTAAATGAAACTTCTATGGGATGTTATCTTCGGGTTTTGTCAACTTAAAAGAAACTTCTATGGGATGTTCTGTTTTGTTCGGGTTTCTATGTTTTGAAAGAAACTGATACTTATTCAATGGCTCATCCCACTTACGAAGTGGGGTAGTTCACCCTGGTTTTGTGAAAGTGGGATGTTTGTAAGGTAAACTACCACTGAAATAACTAGGGTTAATCTACTTATAACTAGGGTAAATCCACTTATAACTAGGGTAAATCCACTTATAACTAGGGTAAATCCACTTATAAATAGGGTAAATCCACTTATAACTAGGGTAAATCCACTGAAATAACTCGGATAGAGGGTTTCCATAGTCATGGGGGTACCCCAAGCTCGCTGGATGGTTGGAAAGGTGGAAAATTCATCTATAAATGGATGATGATCAGAGGTACCTATATATTTGATATGGGTAATAGATGGATAAAATAGCACTACTATTCAATATGTGTGACAATTTACTGTATGTTCATAGATATTCATATGGAATCGTATGGGTAATGTATGGTAATTGTAGTTTTCGCGTAAATGATTGATGGTTATTGTGTATGTATTAACTATGAAATCACAAAAGAAGGGCTTTATTATCATTGGATGTATAGTGCATAATACGGATTACTTTGGTTAACCAGCCAGAACGAAGAACCACACCGTTGTCGGAAGACCCTACTGTAAACTAACAAAGATGTGGACATATATACTGTACATATATCTATTAATGTCAACCCTGGATTAATAACCCTCTAGGCTCTTTAATTGGGAGGGTACCATTTAAGTATCAGATTGTGACTATTGGAGGAGTACCCCCTAATGAATAAAACAGCTTTATTAATCCGGGGTTGACATTATCAGCATTTCTAGCAAAGACTCATGCGTGCTAAACTACCTAAGGCTTGCCCATTTCGATCCTAATTGTCTATGGCGAATTCCTATATATACATACACTATACCATCTGGTTATGACTAACATAGCCATGGAAATCACAATTTTGAATAGGTAAACCATCTATATATTTTTCTGGGCGGTCTATACCATGGCTGTATTAAAAAACCAGAGGGTATATAGGTCTGTGGGCCAATCCGATTGTTTTTCATGATAAACAAATATGTTGAAATCTCATGTACACTAACATAGATTCGGAACACAACCACCATGAGTGATTTCATCATTTTCCTAGGGACACCATGGTTGTTTTCCACATCTATCTTAGTTTACCCCAGGGTATAATAGGCCTTTCATAGGCGTTTGATCGTCAACAATGAGGACATTTAATGGTTAAATTTTAGTTGGTGGACAAATGTTTTTTCTCTATAGAGGGTGATTTGATGGACAATGACTTATAGTTTCTTACCACCAAAGTTACGCGGGTATAATTGATCACAGATGCTTGATGGATGACTAGTTTTAGGAGTTTGTACTATCCAATTTGTGCATGAGATTATATATCACAAAGCATGAGCCGAGATTTCCTATCAACCAGAACAAAGGGACGACATTTCGGGTTTAGAGCTGCTCTGGTGGAAATCAGTCAATGGTGCGATTCCCCTAACAATTTGAACCGGGAACATGATGATTCCTGATTGAATTCCGGGGCATCCTATCTCAATGGGAATTTCAGGATCTTAAAATGGAGGTACCTACCATATATAAGGCCTATGTAAGGGAATATCCCCACAAAATATGGCCAGAAATATGGTACTGACGTACCTTCATTTTAGGATCCTGAAATTCCCATTGACTTATTCAGACAAAACCAGATTTAGGGGTGACCCAAGAATCAATTTTTTGTGGGCAACTGTTGATGGACACAAAATAACTGGTATATTCATATTCGGTGCCTATTTGTAAAATTTGGTTTTACTATGATTATCATCCCGTGTTACATAACTGGAGTATACCATAAAACTAAAAACATCCTTATTTCAAGTTATCCTCGGCGATGGAAGATATCCATTTATAAATGATTTGCCTATTGAATCCTCCATTTATAATGGAAATTGTCCTGTTTGAAGTTCCCGGAAGGTACGAGTGGTGGTGATTGGCCACTTCTGACGTCGATAAAAAGATTGCATTCGCTGGCAATGCGAAGGCTGACGACTTCACACCGAGCCCACAGCGATGAGATGGACCATTAGCTTCTATTCATAATTTCAATCGACAAAAATCCGGCATTCTTCGAATTCTTCCAGTTCTCCATGTTTGTTACAGAGCCCGAAATACCAGTTATATATTTATATGATTTTATATGTTTAGACATAGTCATAAATGGGGTTGTCATTCCACAAATAGGGCCATCATCAAGACACTTTTCCTGCTTCCGCAATCGATGTTGAGTTTGTTCTGAAAACCTTCACTATTGACTGACTAACCTCAGACATATCAAATACCATCCGCTTATTGCTGTAGATGGCCCACACAATGATGGCCCTTAACAGTTATAAAGAGGCTTACAATGATATACTGTATAACCTTAGTTATAGGAGTTATAATTCCATGTATAAAGGGCCATAACTGCATAGAATAATTGATTACCAAAATTAAAGGACCGGATAACCCCACATGTCAGCTTCTTCCAATAATGGGCAACAAATGTTGTAGCGGGACGGGCAATGCAGGAAAGACAAAGGAGGTGGTGGAGGATCGAGAAGTAAAACAAGTTGTATGTGAAGAGTTGTGTGTGACAAAATTGTATGTGAAAGATGGTGTGTGACAAAGTGGTGTGAAAGATGGTGATGCAAAGATGGTGTGTGAAAGATGGTGTGTGACAAAGTGGTGTGTCAAAGATGGTGGGTGACAAAGCGGTGTGTGAAAGATGGTGTGTCAAAGATGGTGTGTGACAAAGTTGTGTGTGAAAGATGGTTTGTGAAAGATGGTGTCCGACAAAGTGGTGTGTGAAAAATGGTGTGTGACAAAGTGGTGTGAAGACGGTGTGTGACAGATGGTGTGTGACAAAGTGGTGTGTGAAAGATGGTGTGTGACAAAGTTGTGTGTCAAAGATGGTGTGTAAAAGATGGTGTGTCAAAGATGGTGTGTGAAAGATGGTGTGTGACAAAGTGGTGTGAAAGATGGTGTGTGAAATTTGTGTGTGAAAGAGAGTGTGTGACAAAGTTGTGTGTGAAAGATGGTGTGGGACAAAGTGGTGTGCGAAAGATGGTGTGGCAAAACATGGTGTGTGACAAAGTTGTGTGTGAAAGATGGTGTGTGACAAAAACAGTGTGTGACAAAGTGATGTGTGACAAAGTGGTGTGTGAAAGAAGGTGTGTGACAAAGTGTCAAAAATGGTGTGTGACAAAGCTGTGTGTGAAAGATGGTGTGTGAAAGACGGTGTGTGAAAGATGGTGTGTGACAAAGTGGTGTGTCAAAGATGGTGTGAGAGCCAGCCCAGTGCCGCAAGTGCCACGCCTGCCACGCAAAAAGCCGCGGCGTCCACGGCGTCAACTGAGACCCAAGCGCGCCACCAGAGAGCCCAGTGCCATATAGGTGCCACGCCTGCCACGCAAAGTGACGAACCATGTCACCAAGTGCCATACCTGCCACGCAAAGTGAAGGTCCATGTCACCAAGTGCCACACCTGCCACGCCAAAAGCCGCAGCGTCCACGGCGTCAACTGAAACCCAAGCGCGCCACCAGAGTCAGCCCAGTGCCATAAGTGCCACGCCTGCCACGCAAAGTGACGATCCATGTCACCAAGTGCCACGCCTGCCACGCAAAGTGAAGGTCCATGTCACCAAGTGCCACGCTTGCCACGCAAAAAGCCGCGGCGTCCACGGCGTCAACTGAGACCCAAGCGCGCCGCCAGAGCCAGCCCAGTGCCATAAGTGCCACGCGTGCCACGCAGAATCGACGCTCGATGTCGCCAAGTGCCACGCCTGCCACGCCAAAAGCCGCGGCGTCCACGGCGTCAACTGAGACCCAAGCACGCCACCAGAGCCAGCCCAATGCCATAAGTGCCACGCCTGCCACGCAAAGTGAGGATACCACACCTGCCACGCAAAGTGAAGGCCCATGTCGCCAAGTGCCACTCCTGCCACACAAAGTGAATGTGGGTGTCACTAAGTGCCACGCCTGCCACGCAAAGTTGCCACGTGAAACTGTTGACAAATTGTGTGTGTGGACAAGTTGTGCGTGAACAAGTTGTGTGTGAGTAAGTTGTGTGTGTGTGTGCAAGTTATGTGTGAGTAAGTTGTGTGTGAGTAAGTTGTGTGTGTGTGTGCAAGTTGTGTGTGAGTAAGTTGTGTGTGAGCAAGTTGTGTGTGTGAGTAAGTTGTGTGTGGACAAGTTGTGTGTGTGCAAGTTGTGTGTGTGTGTAAGTTGTATGTGATCAAGTTGTGTGTGAGGCGGCGGGAGGCGGGCAGACGGAGGCGGGCGGACGGAGGCGGACGGGATACAGAACCAAAAACAAGAACCCCACACAAAGATGTGGGGAAAAAACATGAACCGCAAAGGGGAATTGCAAACCTCACATATAAGCAGTAATTTAAGAATTTGGCAATCCTATTCCAGGGTCCCTCAAATTCTTAATCTACTATGTGCTTGGTATAGCTGAAAATATGGTGCCCGCCTTGGATCCGAGCCCCTCAAATTCTTATACAGTGCATACTTATACAATACTCAAGCAGCATCATGATGTCCGAAAGGAAAACAACTTCACCTTTATAGGTGTACTGCAAGAGTCTTGCTCGGTTCACGCAACAAGAAAAAAACATGAGTTTTGCATTGTGCAAAGCGTTGACTGATTGAACGTCATTGCGCTTCCAACTCTGGAGGGGTCTGTGGGCCATTCCTCCACATGATAGCGACCTCGCTAGGCAACCGACCCCCAGTTGTGATCCCAATTATTAATCATTTTTGATTGGGCTTCACCAATTGTTTTTTCCGTTTTTTCCCCCTTCGCTTTAGGACCCCCCCAATATCCAAAATTTCAACCAAAAAACCTGGTTCAGTGCCGATTCAGTGCTGAATCTATTCATTTTGGGTGTAGCATCCCCCAAAAAGACATAGTAGGAACTTAAATGTTACCCCGCCAGCCAGGTGAGGGTCTCTTGATTTGAACAATACATCCTGCGCCTCTTCCTCTTTTTCCCCTTCGTTATCATCGCCAAGTCGCCAAGATAGCCAACCTGAGCGCCAGCTTCATCAAATGTCAGATAGGTTACATAAAATATGAGAATGCCACATAGAATGTCAAAATATGTCTAAATGATATATGTCAAACAGAATGCCAGATCACGGAAGATATGTCAGATAGGCACTGATGGGATGTCAGAATATACATGTATATATTATATGTCACGCAGCATGCCAGAACATATGTCAGATAGAATGTCGAAAAACTGTCAGAATATATGTCAGAAAGAGAACACATTGTTATATAGAATGGAAGATAGAACTTTCTGAATATATGCCCGTAAGAATGCCTGATAAAATATCATATAGTAGGTCAGATAGAATGTCACATAAGATGCCAGAATGTTTGTCGGAAATGATGTCCGAAGGAAGTAGTTCTATCTTTGCTGGGGTTGCTATATATAAGTCCCTCCGAAAATGGCTTATCCCGAAACTTTATAGTCAATCATAATTTCTTCCTATCGAAAATTGCCAAAATGGATATACCCTTCAGACATACGCATCATGTTCATATCAAGTTGCTTAAGGTGAAATATCTGATTATCCCAAGTAGTTCTTGTTTTTCTCCATATTTTCCATATTTTCCTGCTTTTTTCATTCGTATTTTTCATGGTTTTCCATGATTTTTCATTTTTTTCCTAATTTGTCCTTAGTTTCGTTGGTTTTCTTAGCCTTTCAGCGATGGGATAAGCCATGATGAGCCGCTGAGCCCCAGGTTCGGCAGCGGTCGACGCCCTGGAGGCTTTCCAGGTTGCCAGGCGCACAAGGTCCAAGTCGCATCTACGCGGCTGGGCGGGCACGCGGGTGTTCGAGAGCGAAGCAGGCGCTGTGGGATGATTGGATTTATATGGGTGGATTGTTTTGTTATGTTTTTTTTTTGGGGGGGGACATTTCTTTTTCCAGCTTGGCTTTGTGTGTGTGTTTTTTTTTTTTTTTTTGTCCTTTTTTTTTTTTTTTTTTTTTTTTTTTGTAGGTTTGTATCTTTATCTTGCAGTGCGTCTCGCACTCGTCCAGTGTACAAGGAAGTAAAAATACTTTCTCGATATCATCGTTTTGTATTTTTTAT
>Ga0126342_10007309_pt1 | contig 19692 bp, 24 predicted proteins | sample Cyp1metagenome_FD_92528 | JGI IMG/M metagenome (GOLD analysis project Ga0126342, IMG submission 92528) | Coral microbial communities from Lord Howe Island, Old Settlement Bay, Australia - Cyphastrea 1 metagenome | ecosystem: Host-associated > Invertebrates > Cnidaria > Coral ... | reverse complement strand
CCGGGAGTTGCGCCATCTATGTCCCAAAAAGGCAGCTTGATGTTGAGAAAAAAATATGGGGAGAAACCAGCGCAGAAGATTGCAAAAAATATGTCATTTTTAGGGACATAGATGGCTCAACTGACCTGTTTTAAAGGGAGTTGAGCCATCTATCCCCCATTTTTTTTTGGACATAGATGGCGCAACTCAAGATTCTGAGCCATCTACTTTACGAGTATATATGTTATGTTATGTTATGGTATGGTATGGTATGGTATGGTATGGTATGGTATGTATGCATGCATGCATGCATGTATGTATGTATGTGTGTGGTATGCGTGTATGTATATGTATGTGTATGTATGTGTATGTACGTGTATGTATGTATGTGTATGTGTATGTTTATGTGTATATATATATACATATGTACATATTTGTGTGTGTGTGTATGTATATATATACGTATATTACACAAATACATTTACACCACAAGGGTAAAACAGCTCCAATTTCAAGCTTCAGCGCGGTCAACATTGGGAACCCATGGATGTGGCTGTCACGAGCGAAATCGAGGTCCAAACTTCTGGATGAAGCTGAGCTGCCTTGAGCCTCTCATGACGTGAAATGGGGGTTTCTTTAAATGGGGGACCCCCAATACCATGCTCGTTTCAATACTAAAATAGTCTAATGTTGGATGATTTGGGGTACCCACATTTCAGGAAACCTTCAAATAGCATCAAATTTCCTTAGTGTCGTCAGTAGGTTTCCCAGTGACATCTAGTTCTGCTATGACAATGTGGTGAAAATGACCGAATCCAGGGCGGATACGTTCAGGTTACAGTAAATAGAAAACTCTGCCACAACGACAAGCCTCAAGTCGGTCTCAATGCCAAAGAAATATCCCGTTTGTTGGGACCTATGTCGTCGCAATTAGCATCTCAAGGCCCATTTTTAAAAAAACTAGGCATGCGCCGGTGCAAGTGGCCTTCATCAGGCCTTGCATCATTTCCAATCCAGGAGAATTTTCGCAACCTCTGGCAGATCAACTCTTGAGGGCATCACAACCGCCAAAGTAAAGCAGTCTTCGAAAGCGTCATTGCATTTTGCTGGTCAAATCGGGATTCCCAGAATATTCGCAATTTCGCAATGGATAATGATAATCCCCAACATATTGGATAGTATATAAACCCCCTAGAATCATCAACCAGCCACCATCTATCAACTATACCCCCATCTGTTTGATGGGTCAAAACCCTTATAAGCTATTCTTCAACCCCCCTTAATCCCCAGAAAAAAAATCGCTGATGTCCAATACACTCTGAGCCAACCACCCGCTGGTGTGAACCAAACCAAGCTAAAGCGATCGCCGTCAAAGGGCTTGGTCCAGTGCCTTTGGGTCCAACCGTTGAATTCCAACGGCTTGTACCTGTCGGTCGCTTCACAGTAGATCTACACAGAGGACGACTCACGCCTATGAATCCGACCTGGCAAAGAACTTAAATCATCATTTCCCGATGTTTTTCCTACAATAAATGGGGTTTTCTAGAACATCACCATACGAAATCGCCATGTTTTAACATCACCATAGCTACAGTTGGCAATAGCGACGTGTCCACCCAACAGAGCCTGCCTGATGTCATGCACTTCGTCCTCCACACAGAGCTCGCCGCCACTGTAGTCGCCCAGACCAACAATCAGAGAGATCCCCTGACCTGCTCAACAAATGCTGGGATACTGCTTGGAATGCTTGCGAATGGGATTGCCACTTCATGGATTCTGCTCATTCCCACTATAACTAGAGAATATGATCATAATAATATTATATATATATATAATATTAATAGATATAGAATGATATAGAAGCACTTTGCCCAATCACAAAAACCTCAACCCCGGAATTATTTCGGCCTGCTCCAGCTCCGGAGTCGATGTGAGGCAGGAATTGAGCGCGTTTGTTGATGGCCTCGATTTCCCAGGTCATACCCTCTGGTAAACATACAAAAAGCTATTGAAAATGGCCATTTATAGTGAGTTTTCCCATGAAAAATGGTGATGTTCCATAGCTATGTTACCAGAGGGTAACCCATGAGTACAAAGCCATAGTTTAAGGGATCATCATTGAGTTCATGAATTCCAATAAACCAAGCTATATAGAAAGAAAAAAACAAACCAAAAACCCATGAGTGAGTTTTTAAGGCCCAAAATGGAAAGGATGAGTACCACCTTTTGAATCATGCAACTGGGTTTTTCAAACCAAGTCTTATCACCCTCCAGGGTATGCGGCTCTGCCAACGGAGCTGCAATGGTGCTACTGCACCTTCCTGGCTTCAATTCCCTCTCCAGTTCGAAGCACCGCATTGCCAATTCAGGGAAGAGCTTGGTGCCATTGGGAGCCTCGCAAGATGGGAAATCTACATCAGTGGCATCAAATGAGGTCACTGAATTAGAGTTCCAGTCATCAACCCTTCAGTAATGAACCCTTGGTTGATGAAACAGGCGGGCGTTTATCGTTTTTGGTCGCAATTCGCGCAATTTTGAGGGACATCCTTACAATTCAACCAAAGCACCAAAGCGTTGTTATTCCAAGGTGGACACGGAAAAAAGCAGAACCCTGTCAATCTGAGAACATCTAGAACATCTATATAGAATTATATAGATGTCCCTCACAGATCATGACCCTGCCTCCATCGAAGCGGGCATTGATCCAACTGTGAAAGACCCATGAGTGCCTTCTGATGAGAGTTTGATCACCTTTTCCCTGCCCTGCCAGACTTTCATTGACCGTCGGGCCCTGTCGCTGCAAATCCTTCGATGTGAACAAAAATGGGGGAACAACAGAAGTCGGTCGTTTTGAGCGCCCCGTTTCGTGAATCAAAATGGCTATAGTACGTCTGAAAATTTAGGGGAAAAAAACAAATCCAATGGTTTATGTAGTATAATTTTCCCAATTTTTTGGGGCGAGGTGGGGTGGGCATCCCCAGTTTTAAACCAACCGTGGCCTTGGAACAAGCTGGCCACTTGCCACTCTGCTCTGCTTCGCGAAGTAGCCGAAGCACTTCAGCATACCTCTGCTGTTCTCAGTTGCTGTCAAGAAGTGACAAACAGCCGTTTTAAACGTCTGAGTCTATAAACTGGATAATCTGGATAATCTGGATAGAATCATTTGCTATTCTTTTCATGGGTGAATCTACAAATGTTCCATTGGTCCATAGCTAAATTAAATCACCATTTTGGGCAATTCATCTCAAAACCATCATCCTTCAGCACACCCAAAAACATGCAAAAACCATCAAAAACGCAGCTGAGATTCTTCGCAGGCACCTTGAAAAACCACAATGTGATCAAATTCGCAAAATTTGGATACTGAAAAAACTGAAGCTTATTCGCAGGTCCTAAGCATGTTGATCCCAAGTGCTGGCAATGCATCGCTTCGGGCGCCTTCTGTGAGTACCACTACCGCCAGCACTAACACGACCACAACGTACTAGTACATGGTGCAACAGCATATATACCCTTAAGGTGCCGGAGCCCTTCTTGCAACAAGTGCAACAATATATAAACCCTAATGTTGTCAAGGCACTTCTTACATTGAGATACATTGAGAGCATCATATAAACCCAAAAGGTGTCGTAGCTCCTTGAACATTAAGTGTACAACCTGTAAACCCTTAAGGTGTCGTAGCCCGTCGTAGAGCAAGTGTTTTCTTACAATAAGTGCAACAACATATATGAACCCTGAAGGTGTCGTGGCTATTCTTACATTAAGTGTAACAACATATAAATTATAAACCATAAACTCAAGGTGTCGTGGTCTTCTTACATTCAGTGCAATACATAAACCATAAAGTTGTCGTTGTCCTTCTTGCACTAAGTCCAACAACATATAAACCCTAAAGGTGTTGTAGCCCTTCTTACATGAAGTGCGCCAACACATAAACCTGAAAGGTATTGTGGCATGAAGAGAGCAAACGCAACAACATATAAACCCTAAAGGTGTCGTGCCCTTCTTACATTTGGTGCCCAAAGTGATGCGCCAATGGGTGCCTCCGCAACCATCTGGGACACCGCTGGTCCCTTGTAGAACTCTGCTGTCAGTGTGCGGGTCAAGGGCATCTGAGCGGTCACAAAAATATCTCCAGTTGCTGGGTACATGGTTGGAAAATTCTGGGTAACTTGGGGGTCAATGGTTGGGAAATGCTGGTGATTGCGACTTAGCTCAACACCAACTGGTCTTCAAACCACATGTCGAACACCTTGCCCAAGACTTCGCGAGAGATCTTCTCTTCCACCTGGTGGAGCAAACTCGGAGTGTTGAGAGTCCAGAATGCTGAAATGTTTTGGAGTGAAAATTTGGTATCATTTGGGTTTGCACTCAAACTCAAATTGGGAACCTCCGTCCATTCCATCCTATGCTTCATCACCTTGTTCTCTATGTTTAAATGGTCATAAACTGGGTATCCCGTTTTTAGATAATCTCATTTAAGATTCAGAAAAAATCAGGACATGGCCTACATTGCCAGGGTATAATCAAGCACTTCAGGGTTTTTTAATCATCCCAAGGGTATAATCGGATGCCATTTCACAAACCACCACTATGGTCACTATGGCCTGGGGATGCCTGGATGGTGGATCCGCGGCCCACCTTTCTCTGAAAGTTCTTGGCTTCATCACTCTCGAAGAAAGGCTGCAGCAGGTGATGAAAATCTTTTCCTCAAGAGACTGAAGAATGTTTACCAAAGCATGGTCCTGAAACAGTCTATCATGACATCTGAGGGATGTTCCTGGGCAGCAATCATTCAGCAACAACTTCCGTTTTCGCTTTCCGCTTTGGCACATCCCCCGGTGCCCGGTTCCCACCGGGAGTCGGAAGACGCACTGTGCTTGGTATTCAGTGCCTTCAGGTACCATGGGAACCGTGAGTAGCTGTTCTTCACTAAAGGCCGCTTCCAAGTAGCTGTCCTGCATAGCAACCCCAGGGCAGAGTTCCCATCCCAAACTGGATTCATCCATATGTGATCCCCAACCGGAGTGCGAATCCACTTTTCACCAGTATTTCTGGGTCAAATGCCCAGATTTACTGGTGAATCTCCCCTTTCTGGTGGTTTTACAACCTTTTTCAATGACTTAGTACCATTAGCCAACAATAATCTTCCAGATTGATATCCCCACTGTTACATCCTGAGTTTTGAAGGTCCATACAACTCAACAGCCCCATATTGTTTTGCTTATCATTATCACCTTTAGCACACTTATTCCTCCCCTTTTCCCCATCAACCATTTATAACTTGTCACCCCATATGGGTATTTCCTGAAATAGGGCTACCCCATTCACCGGTGGTTTCCCCATTCAACATCACCCACGTTTGGATAAAGGCTCCGGTAGCAACTGTCGTTGCAGTGCAATGGCCAAACCGGCCATGCCCCGCAGCTGCCCGGGAGCCTGAGGCAGCTGGTTGCTTCAGCTGGTTGATGGTTCCCCTATGAGATTATGATCCCCCAATAAAAATGGCCAGTTGGTAATGGGGATGAAGTAAGGGGAAATGGCAACAAGGTAATATTCTGATTGCCCATTTACTATGTGGTTATTGGTAATTATGGCAACTCGTACAATGACCATAGGTAGTGGGATGATAAGCGTAGTTAGCTCCTGGACTTTGCAACTGTTAACATATACGGCGGTTGATCTAAATTCCTTTATCTGCAAACGGCCATTCTTCACGATTAAACATTTACTTTCGTGAATCTTTCGCGAACCCCACGTTTATCTTTCCCAGGGGTTGCAACTATCCACTGTTGTGCTGTTGACACGCACTCTAAAAGCATGCAAACGATAACTGCGTGAGCGATCCGGGAGACAGCCAACGGTAGATGCCGTAGATGCAAGGCCATGTTGGGAAAATTCCACCAGGAAATAAAATAGCTTCATTGTTTGGGCTACTGGTTTCCATGGACACCTTGTCTTTCGCCACTGCTTTCGCGGAACTTTCGCGAGACTTTCGTAAACATCCTTTGCAAATCAACCGAAAAATCCACGCCCTGAATCGCGGTTGGGGGTTCGGCTCCACTTGATTACACGATAGTGCTTGGATCAATTCTCTGCCTGCCAATAACAATTCAGAAGGTTCTCACTTCACCCAGGAAATAAGAGATTAAGCCGCTTAAGCCACCTCATCAAGATAAACTTTCGCCATTTCTTTTGCCAAATAAAAACTTACTTTTGCGAACTCAGAAAAAACATTTTTTGCGGGCAATTAACAATCCCTACATGGACCTTTAGATCGACTCGCATATGTTAACATGGCAAAAAAATATTGACGGGTACCTAGATCATCCTAAATTCATGTTAATCCTAAATATGAACAGGATCTTAAATCATCATTAATATTGTTTGGGCGTGTGAATAGTACACAATAGTACTACCACTGGTCTATTACCATTAACCCAATTTACTTTTAAAAATTAATACCTCAGCAGATTTTTGGATTGTTACTCCTATAGATTAAATTATTAATATAATTTTCCAATCAGCACGTGCTATTAATTTATCTAAAAAATTACCATTGGGTCTGTCTGAACATGGGAGATGTAGAAATGTTGGGGTGTCCGATTTTCAGACAAAAAAAAGACCATAGTCATTGGTTGTTGCCAAATTCATAGTCCATATATGATATAATAGTAATATCATGTAATATTGATTAATAGTCAAACCCTTATTACCATTGATTGATTGACTGATTGATTGTTAACCAATTGATTAATTGACTGATTGACTAGTTGATTCTTACTTGATTCTTAATTGATTGATTGTTCTTATCTAGATTCATCAGTCAATTTTTCTGTTCTTAAGAACAATCAATTGAAAATCAATCAATCCATCTATCCATCATTATCTATCCATCCATTTATCCAATTTACCCTCTGGTAATTTAACATAACTATGGAAAATCCCCATAGAAATATATAGAAATAGTGAATTTTCCCCAAAAAAACATGGAGAAAAATGCTGGATCTGTCCATAGTTATGTGAAAGTTTACCAGAGGGTAACACTCCATTTTCCTATGGTTTTCCTATGGTTTTCCCATTAAAACCTCCATTTTCCTATGGTTTTCCTATGGTTTTCCCATTAAAACCTCCATTTTCCTATGGTTTTCCCATTAAAAATGGTGATTTACCCATTCACCGAGCTGCCAGGCTATCCACCGCCACTGTCAGCCCCACGTGCGAAGCGCCCGCTTTCGTCAAAGCGCCCGGCACGGCACGGCAGCGATAGACGAAGCGCCGGGCCAAGGTGTCGCTTGGCTTCAAGGCTTGCCTTGGATCGTGGCTTTTTTGGAACTGTTCAGCTGGAAAAACATGGGAAAATTTCTAGGAAAATGTGGGAAAATTCTTTGAAAATGGTGGAACATCTGAGATATCAGTGGAAATTCCGTTGATTTATGGAACAACTAGATGAAGTGTATCCATTGAAACGTGTGAAAACCCTGTGAATTTTGTGGAAGAGATATAATGTTGTGGAGAATCCCATGTAAATTCGGTGAAAATCCAATGAAAGTAATTGGTAGGGAATCTTAAAACTGGTGTGGAAATGTCAAATAAAATGTAGATTTCCTATTGAATTGGTGGAAAAAAAACAAATGGGAAATCAGAGATTTGTGGAAAACACCCTATCAAAATTGTAGAACATCTTGTGAAATGTGTGGCAAAATCCTGTGAATTTTGTGGAAACACCCTATGAAATGTGTGGAAAACCCTATGAATTCTGTGGAAACATCTATGAATTGTGTGGGAAAGACTGATTAAATTCTGTGAAACATCTTTGAAACATCTTTGGATTGTACAGAAAATCCTATGAAATTACTTGCACATTCTATAGTTTTTGTGGAAAACCCTATGAAAGTTGTGGAAACCCTTGTGAAACGTGCGGACCGCCTTATGAATTGTGTGGAAAAACCTATGATTCTTGTGGAACATGTTTATGAACATCGTATGAAATGTATGGGAGATTCCTATGAATTTTGTGGAGAAACATATGAATTCTGTGAAAATCCTATGATCTTTTGTCGAAGGTCAATGAAATTCATATTCATTTCGTGGATTTCAGCAACATGTCCACAGAAAATTGAGACTTAGCAGCTAGTGGCTTTCTTCAGGACTTCAATTTGTTGCTGTGGATTTCACCTTTCAAAATAAACGTGAAACCTTTACATGATGTGAACGCGCAAAGGATATGCATTAAAGATCATTAAAGGATGTCGTTTTATTATGTTTTATTGCAGTCCTTGGCAAAAAAAAGTGTTCAAATGGATGTTTCATAGGCTGCGGTTGGTGGACTTTGAGATGCCATTACTGACCTATTGGATACCCCCACTGCCAAAAAAATATGGTTCGCATATTTAATCCCATGGGCAAACAATTCCTCCATTGCTTTGCCAAAGCAATGCTGACCCACCGGGAAATTTAGAGGTTTCGCCAGCCCAGGGACTGCGAAAAATTGTGGAAGAGGTGTTCGCCTCGGCTGCTGGCCACGGCCCGATTAAGCGTGGAAAAACACACTGGATCCAAGTGACCTTGAAATTCCCGAAGGATCTCCTGGATTCACAACAAAGGCTGCAAGATTTCTCAGAGATCCAAGTGAGATTCACAACCTGAACACCAAGCCTTTCAGCACGCATCAGTTCGAATCTGACACATGCAAGACCATGTGATTCATGATCCAACAACCCACAAACTACGAGAAATAAGAGTATGTGCAAACAGTGAAGGACCGAGGAACAACCCGCCCAAAAAAAATCTGCAGGCTCTTGCAAATCATCAAAAATGTCGCAGCCACGGACCCACACAAATTGGCTGATGTTTCCTATTCAATTCTACAGTACCCTCTGGTAATTTAACATAGCCATGGAAAATGGCCCATTTATAGATGGTTTACCTATTAAAAATGGTGATTTTCCATGGCTATGTTAAATAACCAGATGGTAACCATCTCATTTTTCAGGCCCACCCTGTCCTTCAGCCGGAAGAACTGGCCCAAACGTTCTTCTCCATCGTCCCCTTCGCCCCAGCCAGCTTGGTGCTGCTTTTTGGCCTCGAAACTCATCGAAACCGTAGACCCAATGGATGGAGCTAAAATCTCTCCGAATCCAAGGCTTTACCCCCCAAAGATGGATTTTCCAAAAAGTCTTCCTTTTGTTTGTTCTTTTCAACCAATTCTGAGAGACAAGACAAAAATGCGTGAATTGATGATGTGGTGCGAAATCGTCACTGCATCAATGGATTTACGGTCCGACTTTTGCTTTGTATTTCGTGCTTTATCATGAGCGTTTCTGTGTACAAAGAATTTGCTTCTCCGCCTGGGCGCACATGCCAGCCCAAGACAACCATTGGACATGATCCGGCTTCGAATCTAGATCTATATCTACAGAAAAGGGCCCAAAAAATTCTGAGCTGAAAAGTCATCCAAACGCACCGCTGGTTTGTCCATCCACCAAAAAGCCAGAAGACAGACCCCAGTACCACAAAATCAAACATTCTAGGCTTTTCAGCTCTTGCAAGCTGACACATCTTGGGACTGGAGCTTGGTTGTCAGTTACAGTATCAATTCTTGTCAGTTGCAGCAAAAGGCGGGACAAGCCGGCAGCAGATAATTCGAAATTTCTGGCCATCGGCCTATCGGTGCAGAAAAGTGGCATGTTTTCTTCTGGCTTCAGGCGGAGGGAAGATGGTTCTCTTTAAGTTGAACCCAGCTGATGCATCCTGCGCGACAAATCCAGAATGTCCAGATGCAAACATCTTATGGGGTGAAATGTTGTTTAATATCCATCAATATCATTTCAATATCCATCAATAGATATATCATGATATATTATGATATATTCATATAAATATCCATATCCATAAACATTCATAAGTTAAGTGAGGATATTTAGGGCAAATTTGAGCCATTTTTGCAATGATTCATAAGAGGCACTTCCGTCCTCCAATGTGGTGTCCATGTAGCCATTCTGCGCTGGCGTTGTCTCCTCCAGGTTGTCGACCTTTGAAGCGGTCAATGGTGGATGGGATTGGTTGCCCTCTCGCAATCAAACATGGCTGGAAAATCCGCCATTTTAGCTAGATGATTTTCACAATCAAATAGCCATGTATAGAAGATTTGGAAGATTTGTCACGATTGCTGTCACTATTTTATAATATGTTCATGTGGTAAAACAAATGTAAAACCAACAATAAACCATTCCCAACATGACCCTAAATGGGTGGGATTAAAATGGTGCCCAAATGGTAGGCAGGTTGGACTGTGGCTGTGCCAAGCGACAATCAGCAGCTCCGTGGGCAACAGGCAGGTGAAGTATCTTCGCATACAGCACCTGGTGCTGTCACAGAATGCTAGTTCACAGGACCGTTCACAAATTCATCAACCAAACAAATACAAGAACATGTTGAACAAACAAATAAGGGTGTCCAAATATCCTGAACTGTAACATTTTCGAGCATTAAACCAAACTACAAACCAATACCATCCCCACACCTCCAAGTCCAAGCACTGTCAAGGTCACAATTGCGGGCCTCTCTGCATGGAAGTCGCTTGGCAGTGGCCCAGAGCGGCCAAAGATCCGAATCTCCTGAACTTGGGACTCCAACTATGCAGTATGATCTGTCTCAGGGGAATCTTCATACCATTTCTTAGAACTATCTAAACATATCTAAACTGGACATTGGTTAGATCATGTTAGATCCACAAATTGAATCCGTTTGATGATTTGATGATTTAGCTGCAGCTCATCATTAAAAAAACCTGCCTTTTTTGCCATGTCCATGCGGCGTTTACGAAACGCCCGCGCCTCAGGGAGCGCGGCATTGGCTTTGGCACACCACAGGCCACGATCCTGATGGATTCTGATGGATTTTTGGATCACAAAATGATGGGATTTCATCTGGAGCCATGGCATATGTATGTCATATGTATGATCATATGTATATATATATATATGTATGTGTATGTGTATATGTATATGTATATGTATATGTATATGATAGGATCCTTGATCCATATCATTTTTGTTGTGAAATCTTTGATCGCAGCAAATTTCCACCAGCGCACTAAAGACCGAAGTGAAGCACTCAGTCGGAGGCACCTCGGGCGCCACAATCTCTGTGGTTAAACTCAAGACATCACAGGCTTTTGGCAGGTCCTACAGGTTGGTGAACCCCCTGGGCTGATCATTGGGGCACCGCTACCGGAATGAAATCACTCTTGGAAAATTGACAGCCAGAGAATCAACCAAGGGTTTACCAATCCCAGATTTTTTCCGGGATATCCCAGGATGACTTCGTTCATGGGCCAAACCACTATCTCTTTGATGTTGCGAAGTCGAGGAAATTTTTGAACCTCCCAGTGCTTCGTCCTGGACAAAGAAACCCTTCAAGAAGCTGAATAGGTGAAGCATTACAACCTCCCAAGTCCAATCTCCAACCACTGGGCATGACTCCCTGATCTCCTTGGCATCTCTTTCTGATGCAAAAGCACCGGGCCTCGGCTTCAAGAGTGATTTTCTGTAAGGCAAGATCCACAGCAATTGCCACCGCCCCCAATGATCGAGCTTGATGAAAATATTTTTTAACCCCTAGAAACGGGATGATTTATTTATTTATCACTTTCATAGCCCCCTTCTGTGTTTTTTCATGTTTTTTTCTATTATGGATGGTTTTCAAAACTTCGGCAGCCATCACATGTTCGGTTGCAGATAGATTCCCTGGGCTTCCAGGCAGACTGGACTCTGCGTAACTGGGCACACCAGCTTGCGGTGCACCCCGCGCAACGTCCAACGCCCGCAGCAACGGCTGCTGCCAGTTGCTGGTGGCCTTTTTGTCGAAACTCATCCAGTGGCTACAGGAAATAGATGGAAATAATGAAGAATCACTGGCAAAAAAACAACCCATTTCACAACAATTTATCATTTAACACCCATTTAACAACCCATTTAACAACCAACATTACATATTTGGATTTCAATTGGTCAAATCACCAATAATCTGTAGATGAACCACAGAAACGGTCGCTGGCTCACCCCCTTCATGACAACAACTTCAGAGTGCGGTTCATTCGAAAAGGGATCCACTGCACACTGAAAAAACGTTGCAATTGGTTTCGTCCAAAAATCGGGTAAACAAAAACTATGGTTGATCATGTATCATGTATCATGTATCTGTGGATAGACCATGACGCCCCCTTCGAGGGTCCTACCGCTGTCCCTTGAGGCCCGATCCACTCCTAGCACCAAGGCCACCCTTTCCGTGGGTCGTTTGATTTCCAGACCATCTGCAGCTGCACTGGCGGTGCATTTGGAATTGCGAAGGTGCTGGAACAACCTGGGTCTTTCAAGGCCGACTCCACCAAACTGAGGGTACAATGGGGATAAAATAGGGATATAATATGGAATATTGGTGGTATATTCATGGAATATTGCTGGTATATTCATGGAATATAGGTGGAATAATACCCTCTGGTAATTTCACAGTTTGCGATCTGGAAGCCATGGTCTTTAAGTTCGATGATAAATCCCATAGCAAACTGCAACAAATTATCGGAGGGTGACTTGTTCAATTTTGGGGTTCACTTTCAACCCACCATCTGAACCATCAACTTGGCATCACGAGGTCCTTCCCAGTGAAGTGTGAAGAAGAGATGAATTGATGAAAAGAATGAATGAACCTGAGATAACCTGGAATAACCTGAGATAACCTAGAAGAACCTGGATGAACCTGAGATAACTTGGACATGCCATTCCAGTCTTCACTGCGACTGAAGACACAGCTTCTCAAAGCCGAGCTGCTTATTTTTAGACGGAAAGGAATCATCGCAAAAAGCACATGTCAGCGCATCCAGAGTCATGCTGAACCGCTGGAAACATCAGTTAAGAAATTGTTGAGGTCAAGCTCCAGATCTGCATCGCCCTTGAACAAGGCAAGACAAAAAGTTGACGTCTTCAGTTGTGCTCTTCAAAGCAAACTCATTATAATAGGATTGGGGGATTTTGGGGGTCCCAATACCCCAAACATCCGGAAAGGAAAAAACACCTGTTTTTTCTAGGATCATCGGCTGCATGACACAATTTCCATCACTTTATGAGCCAAAACAGCTCATCCGTTGCCGATTCGGCCAGGAATTTGAACTCCCAAGCCACACCTTTGAGGCTTTGCTGACCGAAACTGTGTCACGCAATGGATTGATCGATCAATTCTAGGAGTCACTCAAGCAGCGGAACCATTTTTCCCTTTTTTCAAGGGTTTGAAGCGATGGCAGCATCAAGCTCCAGAAGCCAGGCCGGCAGCTTTCCACCTTGGGGGTTTGGCCAACTTGAGAATGGATACCCATCAATGGGGAACCCTGGCAGTACTGAACTATTCATGTTTTTTACAAAAAAAAATGCCCTATACCCAGAGAAAAACTCGAGTCGGCCGGAAGTCTTAGAGTCTAGAGTCTAGAAATAGGTTTGTCTGAAAACAGGGTAGCCCTGAATCTATTGGTTGATGGTCATTGTCCCTATTTCAATGGCTATTTGGGGATATACATGGATATACCCCATTTTCAGACATCCCCAAATAGCTAGCGACTGATCACACTTGAGCAGCTCACATTGAGCCATTCATCTGCTAAAGCGGGGCCCTCACCGATCCAGGTATTGACTTGTTGCTGCATCGGGGCAGGTGCCTGTGACACTGGCACTTCTCTCAAACAAATATGGCGGTCCAACAACTGTGACTTGCGTTGTACGATCAACAAACCAATGCAATGCTGGAACATAAAGCAATACATGGGAGATTTATTTTGACTTGTTAGCAAGCATATATATATATATTATATATTATACGGTTATTAAAATATTCCACTTCATAGTTCCCATATCATAAAGTTGCAAGAAAAATCGGGACAACCAACACTTTCACCACGGTTTCACCCAGCACGGGACCCTTGGGATCCTTGGGATCCTTGGGATCCTTGGGATCCTTGGGATCCGTAAGGGACATCCAATGAGAAATGCCGCCTCCCGGAGCATCTGACGCAACAGAAGCAACTCCTCCACAGCAACCAGGCGACTTGGCCGTTGGGCCTCGGAGATCTCTGCTGGATCCATGATGTTTTGGCACATCCCGCGGTCAAAAAATACATAGTAACATATTCCCTATGATATCATTTTATAACTATATATAACTATATATATATATAAATTACAAACTACTTACTAACTAACTGGGATACACATCCAAGTACGCCTATCCCAGTTTTGGAAAAGACCAATCTTTTCCCATCCACTGGGCCTCAAAGTCCACGATCTTTCCCTCTTCCAAATCCTCCAGCTCATCACTGGCCTCACAAGACTTGGAAGATTCCCCAGTAAACAAATCGGGTATTGCAAAATGGGAAGATTTGAAAGTTTTCCCAGAAAAAATCTGGATTGAGAATTCAACTGTCAAAAATGAGAAGCCAACTACAACAAGAATGCTATTGGATACAGCCCATGTTTTGATGGCAAGAGAAAATTCGGTACCAATTTGGGGAGGAAACAAATTGGGCCAAAGCTAGCTAGATACCAGCTCCGCGTTTTTCCATATCACCATCCAGTGCCCAGAACCCTCATGCCTTCTACTGATGGTTGGGTTCCATCTTGGAGTCGCTAAAAAAATCGAATTGCGCTCGTGGAAACAGTTCGCATAAATCCAAATAAAGTCCGACTAGAATATTCCAGAATTTTCCGCATGAACCACAAGGGATCAACGATGATCAACGGGCATTTCAAACAGATCTAGGTCTACGACCTCCCAACATTCGTACCTCTGAATCTTCATCCTCATCAGGCTCGGGCGCTGTTTGGAGCTTGTGCAGGATCTGCGGATGCGCCAGGATCGCAACGGCGCTTTTGCATCCCCAAAAAAGACATGAGCAGTGTCGAAAAATGTCGAAAACCTAGAGGGAAATCATGGGAAATCCCAGATAACGGTTGGTTCATGGTGATTTCGAGCGAGGATAATGATAGATGATAGACATGATAGTCCCGAAGGTATTGCGCATGGGTATATAGTATAATCCCAACCATCAACCTACTTAGAATTTTTGGAACACATGGAAGCGAACCATATTCCATCACCCTCTGGCCATCCAAACCATCCAACATGTTGGCCAACAGAATGCAACCGGAAAACCCATCATTTTTGTGGAACAAAAATAGTCCACAAATCCAGTCATCAAACATGGTTGGCAGGGAAACCCATCATTTTCATTTGGATACGGCGAACACATGCAAAAACCATGGACATAAAATGACATAAATATGTTGATCTGCCAGCCACATGCGTTCCCAACCTGATGACCCTGAAATCGCCCGAAAATGGATGGTTCAGCACTGGTTGGCTCCCAACATCCCAAATACCTTTGGGGGTTAAATTGGGTACAGGGGTCAAATCGCCAATTTACTCCCCGAAAAAGTGGCTATCATTTACCCTCTGATTTTTGAAGATAGCTATATATATATAGAAAATGGCCAGTTCAATGATTTATGATGATTTACCTCCTAAAAAAGATTAAATATGAACAAAGGTGGATTTTCCAATTCGCTACGTTGAATAACCAAAGGATACCTATATCGACCTGCTCCAGCTCCGGTCCACCACCATTGGGCACAGCGTCCTGGGTGTCAGATGTAAGACATCAGGCTTGTGCGGCACCTATCACTACCGTATGGGCAAATATACGTATACCATCATATAATACCTCTGCAGATATCTGTCTGTCTATCCAATCTTATCTTATCTTATCTACTCTCTTATCTGACCTTATCATACCTTATCTATCTATTTATATGTCAAGATCTTTGAACAACCTCGCAAGGCTCGTCCTCGCTTCCACTGTCACCGTGATCCACGGGCTCGGGAGCCGAGCCCTGGAGCGAGGAGACGCCCATCATCATTTCCCCCATGAAATGGCAATGAAATGGCAATGACGGGGTTTTAGAAAGCTATTGTTATTGCTACAATTTGGGGGAACTCCCCCATTTTTGGATGGAAACTAGGGGGAAAACGATTTGTCCTGAGGCGTCGAAGCACACGGAAGGACAGAGTTCAGCAACAAGCGCTTGTTTGTGGCGTGAGTTGAATCCAATTCAAGTGCTCATTTTACAACTGGCAAGTACCGAAATCAGGGGCCGATACAACCATCCAAAAGTTTCGCATGCAGCACCTAAAACTTTGCGAGTGGATATTCTTGCCAGGGATCTAATGATTAATAGATATTGGTCAAACTTCGAAACCTCTAAAATATCCGGAATACTAAACGCCATGACCCAGAAAATATACCTATGAAAATATGACATGAATATACAAAAGAACATGGAATCCCCAAAATATTCCAAACAATTTAATATCCAAATCCCAAATGTTGATATCTATGTTCGGTTGCCCAAATGGTCATTCTCTCGCCTTCCGCAAGCGGATGAGCTGATTGCTCTGCAGGGCCACTTGCTGCATGAGGTGTGGCAATCCTTCTCCGAGCATGCGGGGAATGGGAATCAGTCAGAGATCCAGTGGAGAAGTGCAGTTTGATCTACCAAATGTTGATAGGTTGGTTGTACTGAAACGTTGCCTGAAACCTATGACATCATATCTATTATGACCACCAAGAAAAATATGCCAAGCCGTGATGTGAGCCTGTCTCCGAATGGAACCCTCCATGGTTGATCCTCTCCCCACGAAAATCCCCCACGATCCTGCAGCGACGTTCGGCGGCAATGCCTCGGGCACATTTTGCTAGTGAAATCCACTCGAAAAAATCTCAGTTGTGCTACTTACAGATCTTACAGAATAGAGTTTATATCAGTTTATAATATAGTTTATAAAGTTAACCAACAACTTCTTCATGTCCCTTTAACCATCGATTCATCAATAAAAACCATAGCCCCCTACCCATCACAGCTCCAAGCCTGTGTGCATCCCAAGCGAAACAGCTGTAGGAAGGCCAACATCGTCACCTACCGAGGCGAAACCAATCGGATCCATTGGATACCCAGCTGAGACCCGGCTGATAATTTGGCCAATGCTGAGAAAACAAACCGCCAGATTTTCTGTTCTTGATGTGCCAAAGTCAAGCTAAGCTATGGATGAATGACAGGTTTAAGGACTTCCAATTTGCAGAAAGCTCCGTTTTTCTTGTGATGTGATTGTCCATAGCTTTTTCTAGGGCAATATTCATGAACTAGAAATGCTACAGATTCTGTGACAAAACATTCATTCATGGATGCGGCCCCACAGAGTTGCATACCACGCTAGAAACCGTCGTCTAGTATTGGATCAATTCTGGGGTCTGTATGGGGGGATGTGTCATATTTGGGGGATGGGAAACTATGAATCACATGCACTCCCCAAACTCCCAACCTTGCGGTGGTCACGCCGTTGTACTGCAGAGATCTTCTGCATCCAAACCTCTCAAAAAGATCACCCCGTGGTGGCATTTTTATGGATCCCAAATCCCCACCAGAAATTGCCAAAAAAAAAAGAAAGGAATTGCCAAAAGCTTGCTTTGCCTCAAAAATTTGTGTGCTGAAACCTTTCTCGTCGGCGCAACGCAGGAACAGTTCCGGATTGTACCTCTGCACTGCTGCTGTACGTGGCAGGGATTCCTCGCAGATCTCGCGTTATTAGAGTTATCATTGAAAAATGGATGTCCACATCCTATGCTTGTTTCATGACGAATAATATGAGGAATGACTCGCATCTCCTTTTCAACACAAACTAAGACTGTGGCAGTTGCAAGTAACTTGGCATTCCTCCCATTCGGTGGGATTGCTATCAGATTTTCCCAGCATTAATCGAAGCAACCATGGAAGTGGAAAATGACCCGCTGGAAGATCATTTCCTGTGTTGATTACTAGTGGACGTCCACCTCCATGTTTGCTTCAAATAGACTGTTGGGGTCCCCAGGATAGAAACGTGTTCGCTGCGCACCAAAGCAGTGTGGCCAAGGCCACCAGTAGCGACCTTCTCAACTGGTGAGTGCCAGTCTCTCCGGACAAGCGTGTCCTTGGTTTCTGCTGAGTGTGGCGTGGTATGAAGTTGTGATTTTTATCCACAAAGATTGATGGGCAAACCCCCAACAAATGGTGAACCAATGGTGAATAGACCATTTCATTGATTTCATTGGCCCCAAAGAAATGAAATTAGAAATTAGACTTAAACCCCCAAAGAATTCCAAGACACGCACCATCCCCACAACTGGCACTGGTCGCAACCCATTTTCACCGAAGGCCTTTGCCAGGTCGAAACAGCATGGCCACTCCCTCCGATGCGCTGACCTGGTCTTAGACACCACTGTAATTTCCAGGAACAGTGGAACCGTTTACAATCTGACCCGCAACCGCCCGAAGCGAACCTTTGCTCCCTATAAGTTACTGTAATGATTCTTCAGGGATCATACGAATACTTATTTGAGGCTACTTGAATGCGTCAACGATCAAAACAAACAAAACAAAACAGAACCGCTAAAGTGGAGCTCACCATTTTGTAGCTTGCAAGCTCCAAGAGGACCAAACATCTAGCCTGGGATTTTGGGATATTAGCAAGATGCACTTTTTACGTCCAGACAAGGTGGCACCAAAAACAACCTTGCTGCAATTGCCGAGGTGCTTCCCAAGATTCCTTGTGCAGGAAACACTGCCAGCTGTTTGTGCCATTAACCATCGCGGAGGCACCTGAGCTTTCAAACGGATCGAACCCTACAAGGGGGGGTCCAGCAGACTCCCGAATTCTGCGACAACTGGGTCTTTTAATGATACCCGTTTTGGGATGGGTTTTTGGACTATGACTATGACCCAATTTTCTGGATCCATTGAATCCATTGGTAAGCAATTGTACCCTCTGGTAATTTAACATAGCTATGGAAAATCACAATTTTTAATGGGAAAATCCACTATAAATGGCCATTTTCAATAGCTACGTTGGTTTACCAGAGGGTATGATCCAGGTATACCATAAGGACGTTGGCATGTTGGATGCCCAGGATGCCCAACTTCCCCATCTCCAAGGCGCATCGATGTTCTACTCCCCAGACCCAGCCCAGTAGAGGTTTCCATGGAAGGGCCAATTCCAGCTGAACCAACAAACGTGAACGGACCAGCAATGGATCCTGCTCCTGGCCACTACGACTGAAAAGGCTTATGATGGTTTGTGCAAAAAAAGGGATTACATGTAAGATGAAATGTGCGCATCATATCATATACATATGTGTATATATATATATATACGTGGATGATGTTGTAGACTATAGATATGGATATACTACTATTACTACTAATTCTCACTACTCATGGTTATCATGATCATTATTATAATATATATATATATAATGGAGGTTTCTCCACATATGGTGCACTTCAAAATCTTCAATCGAGCCAGGCTCTCGCCCATGAAGCTTTCGAAAACCTTCAGAATCTGCACAAAAAAAACGTGACCTATGTGCTGCTTGTATATCCGGCATGCTTATGTATGTATGTATGTATGTATGTACGTATGTACGTATGTACGTATGTACGTATGTACGTATGTAACGTATGTAACGTATGTAACGTATGTAACGTATGTAACGTATGTAACGTATGTAACGTATGTAATGTATGTAATGTATGTAATGTATGTAATGTATGTAATGTATGTAATGTATGTAATGTATGT
>Ga0126342_10007308_pt1 | contig 19698 bp, 20 predicted proteins | sample Cyp1metagenome_FD_92528 | JGI IMG/M metagenome (GOLD analysis project Ga0126342, IMG submission 92528) | Coral microbial communities from Lord Howe Island, Old Settlement Bay, Australia - Cyphastrea 1 metagenome | ecosystem: Host-associated > Invertebrates > Cnidaria > Coral ... | reverse complement strand
TCAAGAATGCCTCGATTCGTACCAGTAGCGAATACTGGTGGGTGACCATTCTGTCCAACGATGCCTATACATTCAGTACCACCTTTTCAACTATCATAAAAACAGGTCAGTATATATATATATACACATACATGTATATACATATGTGTATATAGAGATATGAAACATGTCCCGTTTACAGATGATTTACCCTTCAACAAATGGTGATCTTGGCAAACAGGTAACCCCGGTTTCGCCAACCGTCGTCATCAGCAGCAGAATTCTATATCAAAAATGTGACCATCTCATCAATCCCATCTTCCCACAAGAAAACATGTGTATATATATATATATTCTAAATATGATGCTACCCCATGTGGACCTCAGGACCCCTTAAAAAAACAATACTGAGTCAGAGCCATGAACTTCAAATGATGCATCAAGCAATTGAGGTGGTAAACCTAAATTAGGCCAACTACTGACATTTTACAACTTGTACAACCCCACAAACGTCAAACCATATATTGTTTGTAAGCAGGGGGAGCCACATGAACTCAAACTCACCCGCCAGATCACACACACACATAATCTAATATAATCTAGTATCTTGGATCCCATGTTTTCGCTGCAATTATTCATCATAATTCCCATCAGCCCAAACCTGGATTTGGGTGATTTCCATCGATTGATGGCTGATATTCCTTACATGTCCCTCTTGGAATTCCTCACAATGGCTCTATTCTCCCTGGCCTTGTACAAACCAATGGCAGTCAATCCTAAACTGATCGTTTTAGAACCCACATTCTTTTGAGTTACATCCTTTTGGTGGGTAATATGTCATTGTATGTATGTCTCTCTCTCTCTCTCTATGTATACATATATATATATATGCAGTGCGGAGTGAACACATATCATTTCTCTCGCTGAATCCCAATAGCAAGCTGCATCATATGTCCTTCTTCGTAAATAAAAGTATACATTTCTTCTGGCAGGCTCCATCACCTGAATTTGAAAAACATATTATAGTTGATGATGGCAATCATATCCAAACCAAGAATTTTATGATATGACTGCCATCATCAACTATTTTTGGATATGATTGATAAGAACCAGTGCCCCCAACAGAGACACCCAAATAACAAACTATTAAGATTTGTCCAAGAAATCCATGGTTGTTGGTGCTTCAGATTTGCCTCACAGATATACCATGATATACCTGATATACCCTTGTTACAGTACCGGGGCATGCTTTTCGTCATACGACACATGAATTCATAGTGGTTAATATAGTGGTGAATAGTGGTTGATAATGATTAACCACTATTGGTTGGTTGGTTGCTCACTAAACTTCCTAGTGAGGTGATGTTAAAATTCACCACCTGGTGGCGCAGCAATGCAGCGCGGCAATGGCGTGGTTTTGACAAAGGGGCCACCTGGGGCCAAGCGGTGAGGATGGTGTCGCTCTAGAGCGTGCCGCGAATGAAACATCTTTGTGTAACACGACTAGCCTCAGTTTAAACAAAGATTACTTAAGCCAGGATGAGTAGTGACCAAGGATTAAATTAAATTAATTGAGCAAGATTAAAAAGTTGTCTTAAACAAACACACTTCCTCAGCTATATATTAGCCCAAGGATATTGAAAATCCATGGGTTTTCCCTACCTTAGTTTACTATTGAAAATCCGTGGGTTTTCCCTGCCTTTGTTTCCTAGAAGAACCCCTGCCTGTAAAAAACAAATGCTAAACAACGTCTTCCGAGGCCAAGATCGTGACTCCCACTACCTGCTCCCAACCCAAAGTGGATTTATCTGAAAATAGGATACCCGCAGACCCAATGGTTTACCATAATGTTCCCAAGTAGAATGGCCATTTACGGGGATCATGGCAGATCACAGATTTTCAGATAGACCCAAGCTACTCATTCCAGGCGTTCCGATGATATGATCACCTGTCGAAGCGTTTTTGCTCGTCTTGGGGGGCGCAATCAGAAATGTCTGAGTTACACCACACAGGCGTTGCAAAAGTGATGCTTTTGAGTATTCATGCAAATTGTCTGTTGACAATAAATCAATCATATTCACCTAGCATTCACCAGTGGGTTTCTTGGGATGTGGTGTTGTATCATGTTGTACCCTATTTTCAAACCCCAGATTCAGCACGTTGGCAATATTCACCATTATGTCTTGTGACATCGGCCAGGGACGTCGTCATGTTTTTTACCGTGTGATATTCCCAAAGTTCTATCGCCATTTCATCTCATTTGTTGTGGCTTAAACCATGTTCCATCATCTTATCCTCTGGTAAACTAACATGACTATAGAAAATCGCCATTGTTAATGGGTAAACCATCTATAAATGGGTCATTTTCCATCGCAAGCTGTTAGTTTACCAGAGGGTAAATCATGTTACATCATAAATGATGTTAAAGCTCCATGTTGGTTGCTTCCACCCACATCCAACCAAGGTCTTTCCCAACAACCGCAAACAAATTCAAAACAGTGTTTTTCCAAGCCTCAATCAACGGTAACAGGTGAACCGGGAGGTGACTGTTCAACAGGCAACCTCACGGCAAGGCTGTTGGAAATAGGAGGGAATATCCCTTCGATTTCCAGACATTTGTTTTTCCCGCAAGTAGATACGTGAATTTAATATGCATCTACAGTATATGTCTGTTCTCTCCTGTACCTACTGTGGCTAGTGTATCCATCATATCTACTCTATTTGGTATGTCTACGTGCTATTGATCTGTGGATTATGTATATACAGTATGTAAAACAGCGATTGAACATATGTACAGTGGTTGTGCAGTGTGTATGTCAAATCTGTACTACTCTAATCGGGGGATTCTAAGAAATTGAAAATCAGTAACACATAAATAAATAAGCAAATCAATAATACATATATATATATATATAAAGACATGCATAATAAGAGTATAGTATAGTGAAATTGCTTTGTGGAATAGATTGCATTCAATACATTCTCTGTAACTCTAGGGAATCCTTTACGCCATAAAGCTTTGGGGAAAATAATGGACCAAGGTGGGGGCGCCTCTCTAATCGTTCAGCCCAGATTCAATGAGAGTGGTCGATGAGCAAAAGCCGCCAAAATACCACCCAAGCAAGGGCCAAGCCACCTCGAATGACTGAGGAAGGATTGGGACACTGGGACACATCAAGAGACATTTTTTCAGACACATCTCGAAAAACTACCTACAAGGCTTTTCATCTGGATCTTTGAAAAGCAAACATCAAACGTTCAGGTTTGGTCTAGATTACAGGGGTATGGCCAGAGGTTGCATCTCCTTACTGTACACAGCAAAATATCATGAGGAAAAATAAGAGATCCCTGGGCGGCGCCATCACCCTTCACAAGCGGATCCGATCCCCAACAACACAAAGCACACTGATTGACTGAAAACCTCCCTGAAAGCTACACATGGCCCGGTAAAGATTGTGGTGAACACATACCCTGAACAAAATAGCCGATTGGGGTCATCCCAGGTAAAAAATATTTAAAGGTGCTGAAAACCACGAACTAACCAAATTTTAGTGGAGTATAGATATATGAAATATACATATAATATATGAGTATATATAATATTTCTACATACGAACTGTACATACATCCTGGTGGCATTCAACTCGTTCACCGTTAAGCAATGGTAGCCGCGCCATGAATTTTCCGGGCCACATGATCCATAGGTCCTGCAGTCCTCCAGGGGCATAGTTGTCACAGCCTGGTAATGCCATGCAATGGGCCGGTATGATCCGGTATGTGAAGGGCGAAAAGCATCGAAAACCTGAAATGTACTATATCTATATACTATATAAATCTATACACTGGGAATTGAATGTGGATATGTATATATATACATAATTATATATATATATATATACATAATTATATATATACATAATTATACGGATATCAATGGACTATATAACCAACTCTATGATCTGGGTGTGTCTGAAAATGGGCGGATCCAACCATCAAAACTCAACTGTGTCGTGCTGAACATCATGTTTAACCAGTGGATTAAAGCGTACCTTGTGGTATCCACTGGTCAGTGCATTAAATGGTATAACCATTGGATAAAGCTGTTTAACCAGTGGATTAACATGAAAAACCACATGAAACTATGTGTCAATGTGCGTATCTACATGTGGTGGTAATCAAGAGTATTCGTATATCACCACCCGTCAATTTCAGTCGGATTTTAAGTTTCCAAACCAAACAAACATAAATGTGGAGCGATTTCCCCTACTCAGGACCATACATGCGGGTCGGTCTGCATTGAGCTGGCTATCATGTGCTCGGAAACCTCATACATGTGTATACGTATATATATATAAAATATACATATATATATATATATAAAATACATATATCGTAAATCCTATTGTGCAAGGATGGGTCAAACCACCGTTTTGGTTGCTTACTATTCCCTCCAGGAATTGTGATGATTCGGATGAACAAAACTTTTGCCAATTTGGGAATGATACCCCATTGGCCCATGCCTTATGTACCATCAATGGTGAGGTGGTCGGTGGTCATAGTTTGCTTAGAACTAGCTGAAAGTGACAGTCAGAAAAATGTGTATCTCCATGCTCGGGGATTTCACTGGCGACAGAATGATGACAGTTGATTTTAAATCTGGTTGACCTACCATTCCCAACTGAATGGAAAACTGAAAAAACATGAAAATGTCATAACGTTCATGTTCCAAAGCACCAACCAGCATTTCATGACTAACTTCCAACTCATTTCCCTCACAGCTCCCGGGTTTACTCGTATAGCTATATAGCTCTTTGGCACCCTGCTCTGGGGCTGTTTGTTCATGCCTGGTTCCGTCCTCCACAGTATGCTGGGCACAACCACACCATCTACCAGCTGGATTCGTGATTCGTGTTTCTATCACAGGGACCTCGGAGGATTCACTCTGTCAGATAGAATAACGCGACAAAACTATAGTTAATTTGGGTTGGCCTCCTGTAAAACTAACATAGATGTGGAAAAGCCACCATTTCGAGATCATTTTCCAAAAGGAAAAAACCTGGTTTTCCCACATCTATGTCCATCTATGTTTGTCCAATCCACGTTACCCACAGGTTACCGTAGGGCTCTAGAGTTCCAATCAAAAAAACATCCAAAAACATGTTTGGAGAGGTGATTTCCCAGCGATTTCCCGGTGCCTCGAAAGCGGCTCACAACAGCAGGGCCCAGGGAACGCGCGGGGTTGATGGAGCAGCCCGTGATCTCGGCGAACATGTTTCAAGGACAAACATGTGATGCAATCCCTTAACCAATCAATTTTGGGAGAATACAACACACTTGGCAAACGACAAACCAGAACAGATTTACGGACCAAATGGGATTCACACAAAAAAAACATTGGCCAACAGAAGAGTGAGGGAATTAGCAAACAAGAATGGGACAGCAACAAAAGTGCACATTTCTAAAAACTAAAGTACTGGCATGTAGGGATTTCAATCGTCCAAGCCTTGTAAAAAACTGCTCAACTGCTCCATTCAGTGGGTCAGAAGCCTGGTGCCCCTTGGTGCCCCTCCACAGCAAAATTGGTGGACCTTGTGGATGTTCATCTGCAAAAAATGATAAGATTTGGATGGTTTGACACATCCCAGCTGGAAATTATGTGCTGGAAATTATGGGATTTGACACTGGGCAGATCTGGGCAGTGGGTGATTCAAACATCTGTGGCGCCCAAGAAAATCCAGTGGGTCTACACCGTGGATTGACTGATCAATGTCCCAAAGCAAATGGATGCCAATGGACATAGGCAGTTAGCAGCTCTCTGCAATGCTTCGGACATCAATTTGGCTCAGACTCACCGCTTCTATTTACAAGATTTCAACATATCTAACCAACAAAGTCTATGGGAACATCAAGGATGACAAATGTTCAGATTCTCGCAACCTTCCCAAGACCCCTCTACAATATAGCTATAGAATAACTTCCAGTAAGTAAATTCACATATATCCATGGAAAAGTAGCCAAGTCATTTGATGGAAAAAATGTAGACGTTTTACCCATTACACATGGTCATGTTTTATGCCCATCTTGGATTAAGAGGACCCAAAAAAGCCGTGCCAAGCGCTGTAGGCTCCAAGTGGCAGGAATCAACATGCACACTGAGATCATCACGGATCCTCCAATCCTAGATGGCTGCCACGGACTCTCTGTGGAAACCCCGGGATGGTCCGTTGGTTTATTTGGAGGCCGTTACCTACACCCAAAACACCACCCCCAACATGCGCAGGTCACGTGGGGGTCCAGGTTGCTTCACCAAAACTACAGAATCATACAGGCCTCAGGGTCAAAACAAAACTCATACAGACGTTCCTATAAGAATCTTCCATAGGATTGTCATTCGTCCCATGCCAGGCATGCTTATTGTTTCTACCAATTGGGGGGTTGATCCAGGTCCCATGGAATCACTGGTTCCCGCGCCCAAAATCCTGGTCCCGGGCCCCCCCGGATAGGCGCGCTTTTGTTGACAGACGGCCAACGGTCCGAAGAACCCCATGGTATCTTCATGGAGCCGATATTTGCCTATATCATTTCGCATAGGATCCATGGTGCTGGGAAATATGCTAACATGACTGGGGTATATTGATGGGGATCCATGTTACCATATATAGCACCATGGATCCTATGGGTTTGAATTCATTTGATTGTTTTGGGGGGGATGGATACGAATGATACAAAGCCACATATGAGACGATGTGAGTTTGTCTCAAAAATGGGGATACTGCACAGATACCCCAAAATGAAATTATGAGGAAAATGACGATAAAACATAAAATAAGCAGGTATCCTACTCTTAGAGAAATCCATGTGGGCATATGAGTATAGGACTCTCGATTCGCACGAATGTTGGTCGTTTTCAGCTCACACCATCGTGTAATTTGGTTTGCTGCACCAAAGGAGCCAACCCACATACGCAATACCCTCCCCTAATCGATAGCAATGGTGAACCCCAATTTTTAAATATATCTAATTATTTCTCATACACAATTCATGGGTGGGTGTTCGTTGATAAGTTTTATCACCAGCTCAGTAGCCTTTGGCGCAGCAACTTGTCGCAACTTGCAGCCGCGGAGCGCAAGGCAGGCATTCTTACCGGTTTGTGACACTGACACCACCTTGGTAACCCGGTAAGAAAAAACTGGATTGATTTTGAGGAGACATGGGGCATAAGATTGAGGCTCCCTCTGGAGTGGGGTTGGATATTTTGTACCATACGAATGGCGGACGAAAGTGCTTGTTCATATTCATGCCATGCGCAAATTTAATTGGGGTCGTCCCCTATCGGTAATGAAGATTTCTGTCTTCACAGACTTTGAGGCGACTCATGCAAAACAGGGGTATCGGTTTAGGGTCGTCCCCTGTCCCCAACGAAGGTTTTGCACACCCCTCGGCAAGGCTATATAAGGCGAAGCAAGGCTAAATTAGTATCATACAAAGAATGAGTAAACTTGACCCATCAAAGATGTTCAATGATCGGCCAGGCAGCTCTGTACAAACAGGGTTGTTCTATCTCAAATCATACACAATTCCCATGATGCCCATGTACCATACTATGCGAGGTAAGAGGTAGAAACATTTTTTTTTAATAAAAACTAGGATCTCATAGTTAAATCTTAAACCTATAGTTAAACGTTTAACATGATCATTTTTGTTGGTGCTCCTCTGGTGGTGTTGAGTCCCCCTCAATGACCATAGGCTGATCCAAAACTCCCGGGCCAAAAGCGCAAACAAGTGGCTGCAGTCTCCCAGACGGTGAAGCACAGCAGGAAGGTGCCAACAGCTTCCTAGGGATTTACACACACATATATATATATATAGTAATTATCTTAATATGTCAGTATATTGTCTACATATATCAATGTGAATATATATATATATACACTGTTTATGTGTATATATATATATTATACATATAGAAACTATGTATACATATATATATATATATACACAATGTGTTTAATGTATGTGTATATATATGTAATTGTATGTAAACATGATGTAATCATAAAAACATATTCACATATGTTTGAAGCAAGAACAACTGAATATCTAAATGATATGGGCCACGGTCAATATTTGGTATATAGCTCCAAGGCATCAATGTTTGAAGAGTGTACTATCGTTTTTCAGGTTTTGGTATATACGCAAATGTTATCGTTTTTTGAAGAGCGTATTATCGTTTTCCAAGCCCCAGCTCAATTTCCAAAAAATAAAGATGTCTCGAATACTACTCTTCATTAGCCTAATTTTTGGCTGTAGCTGATATGTCCATTGCTATGATTCTGTTGTTACCTCAGCGAACCTGAGATGCTTAAAACATCCGCACACCTTCCAAACATGCCACACGCAAGAAAAGGATGCTTGCCACACCCAAAAGAATGAACTATCTATCTAGTCATGTCTAGTCATATCTAGTCATATCTAGTTATAGCTCCACAAAATGAAACTTGCTCTACACGGTCTAGATGTGAATATCGTCTAGATCGAAAGGCCGTTTGATAATATCTGGCCTCCAAAACAAACATCAACAAAACAGGCTTACAAATGTTTACAGTAGCCGAAGACACTTGGGTTGAGGGTCAAGGCACAAAAAGGCACTTGAATTGGAGGATACTGTTCCGTAGTTGCTCACTGATCAGTTGCACCCCATCATTCATAGGTCATATCAAGTCATATATCACAATAAAAATCTGGCTGCTTGCTGGTCCAAAGTTGTTTCACCCTCGCTTTTCGCGGATGATCTACCCAAACTACAATGGCTTAATATGGCTTATCATAATCTTCAACCACTATTGGCTGGTTGCCAGTCCCTAGTTCTGAACCTCAAGTCGGGCACATCTAACTTCTTGGTGACGAAACGTCACAGCACTGGTGCTTTCCAGAGCATCCAGGTGACCAGGTGTTGAGACGGGTGTTGTTTTGCAACCCCGAAAAAGGGCACCAAGGCAGAAGAAACTGATGCAACATCATCTGGTTGGTGGTGCAATAACCATCTTGAACCATGATGGAGTTCGTCAATGGGAAGGATGACATCCCATATAGAAAATGGAAAATAACAAATGTTTGAAACCACCAACCAGTCATGGAAAATGATGGAACATGATCAAAAGGATGGAACATGAGCCAGCTGGTCCGACATTGAGACATTCAAGGGTGATAAAAAAAACAAATGTGACTGTGACTAAATAACCCAGATTCTCCATGTATGCTATATCTATACCTACATTTACAAGCAAAGACTTCAAACAGCCAAACATCAAACTGTATGTATAGTATACATATATATGTATATATATATAGTATATATATGCATAGTATAATTACATGGAGGCATGGCCCAAATGCAGGTAAATATAAAGCACAACACCGGAACCATCAGGAAACTCATGGCCCAAGCGTCCCCAAAGAGTGCGTGGCCCAAGTCGTATCCTGACATGGAGGGTGGGCCGCCGATTGATCCTTTTCCAAGACATATTCATGGAATAAATGGAATAACATTGGTCTAAACGATGTTTAATGTTTAAATATTGTTACAAGTTTGAATATTGATGGACTACCCAAAGGATTTTTATATGAACAATGTAACAATGTTTAAAACATATATGGTAAAATATGTACATGTTACATATATATAGAAAGTAAATACATATGAATATTATGTGCTGGATTCATCCCACTGACGGAACATCGCAAATCTCTGAAAATCTCCCCAGAAACCCTGGTACTGACTGCATCTGACTGCATCCGTTCATTTTGGAGGCACATCTTGGGTATTTAATATGTACATAGGGGAATAACCCAAATTGGGTAATATTTAATGAGAATAATCAATATTGGGTAACTATGGGTAACTGGGTATTCTCATTTGACCCTCCGATCTTTGTGTCAAACGGTTTTGATCAGAAACGCGGATGGGTCACAAAGCCCCGATGTTCGTCGTGTTTAGAAAATCACCGTGGATTCATATCCCCATGCGTTGCGTGAAACATGACCAACTTTTGCCACGCCTTATGCTTAAGTTCTAGTGTTTAGTCACATTAACATGATTTTATATGTATATGTATGTGTATATATATATAAAAACTCTTTTGGCCAACAAAATTGCCGGAGGCAACACTTTCTTTGTAAAAACGCCGTAATTCTGCAAAAACGCCGGAGAATTTCAAAAAATGACGGATCTACAGATGTATGTTGAAGCAACACTTTCAACTACAGCGGAATTACTGGCAATTACGCCGGAATTATGGGCAATTACGCCGGCTGCAAACATGAATAACTCCTTCAAAAAATCTGCAAACCAGAATTGCCGGTGCGGGTTTGAAAACGCCGGGAAGCATCAAAAGGCGCCTTTTACCAGGCAAAGTCACCTTTTTCCTAAAAGGCAACAATAAAAAGGCATTTGGAGCCTCTAGGTATGTATGTATGTATATATATATATAGGTATGGCTCAAAAAACGGGTATGGATCGTTCCGCGGTGATCCGGACGTATGGAACGAGGAGTTGTCAGCAAGCGTTTTGATCCGGACCTTGTCATAAGGGCTTACATGGATATAAATACAATATTATTTAGATATAAATATAAATATTATATTATTATGTATAAATACTGCAATATGCAAATATCTGCAGTACATACTTAGATCCAAGATGATCCAAGTATCCATAGAATTTGATTTTAGAGATAAAACAAAAACTTGGTACAAACAACTACTCCATGTTTCAAACGGTACTTGGAGGGTCAAACGGTACGTGTCCCAGGCCGAACCTGGCGCCACTGAGTTTGAGGCCAAACTCATCGTCAAATCCTGCTCGGAAACTGGCATCATCCAGTCGTCATGGATGATCATGACGACTGGTATACGACTAGTATAGATTAACCCGTGACTTGAGGATCCCCCATTTTAAGAACCCCCCATATCATGATATCATTACGTCATGATCTTTTGTGTTTAGTGGAAGTTCTTAGGACAATTCGTAAGAAACCCCAATAGTATGGGAATGGGGGTTGCATCATTGGAGGTCCTATAAATTCTATGTAGGTGGGTTAGTGGCTTGGTTGGATAGCATAGCATGGTAATCTATGAGCAAAAAATGTTGCTGAATTATCATGAAATATCATCAGCTACAGTCCACTACTATGTATAGATATAATATTATATAATATATACTGGTACCCAATATATATATATATATATGTATACATATGTATATACATACATACATACATACATACATACATTACATTACATTACATTATATTACATTACATTACATTACATTACATACATACATACATACATTACATACATACATACATACATACATACATACATACATACATACATATATACACGCTTTTGCAAACATCCGCTCAAACATTGACATGGCTCAATCCACAAAATCAAACAGCCTGCTGATTGCCGAACTAGTTAGTGAATGTCAGAATGTCAGAATGTCAGATTACTACTGAGTTATTTTATCTACTTGCCAAAAAAAATGTTTCAAACGAGTTCTTTCCGCCAATAGACAAGATCTGGGATCTCCAATAAAGATGCGGATGGATCATACATCTCTAATCTGCCGAGGACATCCAAGGATCCTTAAAATCCTCAAAATACCCATACTGATGGGCAAAGTGGCCTTTGAATGCCTTTGAGGTGAAGTGTACATATTGATGAAACACAACAATGAACCTGGTCGAAGTCTGCTCCTGTAGGCAGCTTATCGGATTTTTTCCATGCAAAACCATGGTTTTCCCGGAATGGGCAACATCATAATGTGGGTGAAACAATAAAGCACCCCCAATTGCATCATAAATAGGTAGTATAACTAGTATAAACATGTATAAACAAGTATAAATCATTCCCAAATGGATGGTCTATTCTTTTATCCACATTATTTAATCAAACTTTCTAGGTTCCCATTTCCAGGTCAGCCTTGTCGCATGGCACCACTGCGCCTAAGAGAGCGGCTCCGATCACCTGATTGATACAGGACACAGCCAGTTGGGACCGATGCGAATCCAGGATTGAGGTTGGGATAATTCAAACATCTATAAGGAATAGATGGCATATATGGTGATATTCGTATTAAATCACATTGTACAACTATACATATATATATATATATATGTATGTGAGAATAGATTTCATTATATATTGTAACTATATATATATATATGTGTGCGTGAACGGATATCGTATGATATCGTATGATATGAACTGCAACTAGTATATAATAAGACATATCCATACATATTGACTTACCGTAACGAATGCCCGTCAAAAAACAAACTGATCTGGGGCCTTCGATGGGATGATCTTAATTGATGTGGGTTGGTTGCACGGCCTCTCACAATGATACTTAAGGGATCTGTATCCCATGTTGAGGGCGAACAAACTATATCAAAGAAACACATCATAGATAAGAATAAACCAGAATAACCTGACAATTTCGGGAAAATTTGGATTTCTAACTTACTTCGGTCGCCGTGTCACTTGTCACCATATATGATAAACATAATTCCAATGTTCAACATCTATTCTGGATTGAATGTACTCAACATCTGTTCGACATATAATCCACAGAAATTCAACACATACCCAACGTCTACTCAACACATACTCAACACTTATTAAACATATATTCAACATATAATCAACATCTATTCAACATAAACTCAACATATAACCAACATCTTTTCAAAACGCCGACAGACGCCATCTGGTATACAACTATAAGAAGATGTATCTGCAAACGTAGGAACATCTTCTATCAGCGAAACATCAGACCCATGTTCGTGTAGCTTCATGTGCAAACGTAACAACATGTTAAATGCAAAGGAAGGTTATTAGCCTCACCCCACCCCACCCCATCCCACCTACGTAGCTTAAGCACATGTGCAAGCGTAGCAACATTTTCTATCAGTGAACATCAGACCTATGTTCGTGTAGCGTAACCACATGTCCAAGCGTAGCAACATGTTAAATGCCAAGGAACGTTATTAGCCCCACCCGACCCCACCCCACCCCAACCCCACGAAACACTGACGTACGTGGTAAAAAATGCACAAAAACGCGCTGTGCCTATAGGAAGTGCGTCCAAAAACCAACAAAGAACTGCAAAACCCCGGGGAATCACTGGGCAAACCCATGATTGTTCAGTGGATTATATCACATTATAGCCATTGAACAATCTATCTCAATGTCCATGTATATCCATTAATCAAAGGAAGTTGGGGAGCAATTTTCCGAGTTACGGATGACTTTTACCTGATGAAGGGTGGAAAGGAGACTTTGCATCACATAACAATAAACTCAATGAAAGGTATTGTGAAATTTTACATCACATAACGATGCACTCAATAAAGGGTGGTGTGAGGTCTTACATCACACAACAATAAGCTCAATGAAAGGTGGTGTGAGATTTAACATAATGTAACAATAAACTCAATGAAGGGTGGTGTGAGACTTTACACCACATAACAATACACTCAATGAAGGGTGGTGTGAGACTGCAAAACTCAATGTAATGGCTGCAAGAATGTTGCATGGAGTCTGTCTGTTTTGGGGAGGAAGCCGGAGCACGAAACCTTGTGTTTTTGCGTGTAAAGTGGCTGCAGCCGGCGATGAAACGTGCCTCCTGTGCGGCGGTTGCGGTATGGATTGTTTCGAGGTCAATCGGTTCCTCCTCTGTGTTCTGCAACGAGTTGTTGTTCATGTGTGCGTAGTTCTATGCGTTTCTTGAATCTGTGATTGCAGATCTTATTGGAATTGCTGCACGATTGTTGTCATCTCGTGTTGCCATGTGCGTAGATACATGCGGGTTAGCCACGTCATGCTGCAAAATGCATTGTGATGGCTGCATGAATGTTGCATGGCGCTTGTTGGAGGGAAGCCGGAGCACGAAACCTTGTGTTTTTCCGTGTAAAGTGGCTGCAGCCGGCGATGAAAGGTACCTCCTGTGTGCGGCGGTTGCGGCTGGGGTCGTTCCGCGCGTAATCGGTTCCTCCTCTGTGTTCTGCAACGAGTGGTTGTTCATTTGTGCGTAGTTCTTTTCGCTTGTTGAATCTCTGGTTGCAGATTGCTGTAATGGCTGCATGATTGGTGTCACGTTTTGTTGCCATGTGCGTAGAGAGATGCGTGTTGGCCACCTGATGCTGAAAAACGCATTGTAATGGTTGTGTCAAAGTTGCTTGGCGCCGCGGCGTGCGCAATACTATTGTCTTTTGCAGCTGAGAGCTGTGAATCGTATTAAAGTGGGTGCATCAAGGTTGCGAGAGTCATTTGTCAATAGAGGTTTTCAATTTTGCGCTTGTGATTTTTCTGCAAATTCCTCTTAAAAAGTGCTTCAATATCGTGATTTTTTTGCTTTGGCGCCGAGATCTCACGCCGTTGCACGTAGTTCTATTGTGTTTTGCAATTCAATATCTCGATATCGCATTGTAATGGCTGCGTCAAGGTTGCTTGGCGCTGCAGCTGCTGTCTTTTGCAGCTGAGAGTCGTGAATCGTATTGGAGTGGCTGCATCAAGGTTGCGAGAATGATTTGTCACTAGATTTTCTCAGCTTTGGCGCTGGTGATTTTCCTTTTAAAACTCCTTTTAAAAAAGTTGCAATTTCTCACGCCGTTGCGCGTAGTTCTATTGTGTTTTGCAATTCAATATCTCGATGTCGCAGTGTAATGGCTGCGTCAAAGTTGCTTGGTGCCGCGGCTGCATGCGTAATACTATTGTCTTTTGCAGCTGGTCATCGTAAATCGTATTGGAGTGGCTGCATCAAGGCTGCGATAATTGTTTGTGAGCAGATTTTCCCCATTTTGGCGCTAGAGATTTTCCTTGTAAAATTCCCTTTCAAAAGTGCTTCAAAATATTTTTTTTCGCTTTGGCACCGGGATCCGGTTTTGGAGCTGCAATTTCTGCTCTCACTATGAACCAGAAAGTTTTCTCTATGCAAAAACGTCTTTGTGCAAAAGCTTGCTGTGCGAAAAGCATTCTGTGTGTAAAAGCTTTCTGTGTGTAAAAGCTCTTCTGCCTAAAAGCTTGCTGTGTGTTAACGCGTTCTTTGTGTAGAAAAAGCTTGCTGTGTGTAAAAGGTTGCTGTGTGGAAAAGCTTGCTGTGCGTCACACCTTGATGTGTTTTGGGAAGTGTTGTGTGCAAGCTTTGTAGTACAAAGTAGTACTGGGACGTTCTTTGTGCAAGCTTTGTAGTACAAAGTAGTACATGCAAGTGCTTTGTGCAAGCTTTGTAGTACAAAGTAGTGATGGGAAGTGCTTTGTGCAAGCTTTGTAGTACAAAATAGTACTGGGAAGTACTTTGTGCAAGCTTTGTAGTACCAAGTTCAACTGGGAAGTGTGTGGTGCAAGCTTTGTAGTACAAAGTAGTACTGGGCAGTACTTTGTACAAGCTTTGTAGTACAAAGTCGTACTGGTGCGAGCTTTGTAGTGCAAAGTGCTACTGTGAAGTGCTTTGTGCGAGCTTTGTAGTACCAAGTGCTACTGGGAAGTGTGTTGTGCAAGCTTTGTAGTACAAAGTAGTACTGGGAAGTCCTTTTTGCAAGCTTTGTAGTACAAAGTAGTACTGGGAAGTGCGCTGTGCAAGCTTTGGCTAGAAAGTGGTACTGGGGAGTACTTTGTGCAAGCTTTGTACTGGGAAGAAGTATTCTGTGCAAGCTTTGTAGTACAAAGAAGTACTGGGGAGTACTTTGTGCAAGCTTTCTAGTACAAAGTAGTACTGGGAAGTGCTTTGTGCAAGCTTTGTAGTACAAAGTATTTCGAAAAGGCTTTTCTTGGTAAATGCATCTGTGTCTCAAGCTTCTGTACACAAAAGCTTTCTGCGCCCAACGATTTTTTGTGCAAGAGACTTCTCTCTGACAGCAAGAGCTGTCTGTCGTGCAGATACGTTGATCAGTGCTCGGACGAGGGGAAAACAGCTGAGAAGAACTTACTTAGATGACATGTGAGAAGAGATGGGATGAGATGAGAAGAGCTGAGATGAGGTGAGATGAGGTGAGGAGAGCTGAGATGAGGTGAGATGAGGTGAGAAGAGCTCAGATGAGATGAGATGAGATGAGATGACATGAAGTGTGGAGTGTGAAGTGCAAGTGTGAAGTGTGAAGAGTGCAGCGTGAAGTGTGAGGAAAGTGTTTGCTTGGCGTTGCATTGCGCCGGGGTCGTGTGCAGGTCATGTTCTTGGACAACATCTGTGCAACAGCTTCGCACAAAGCACGCACGCACGGGCCTGGCTGGCGCACGGCGCATGCAAATTCTATAGAGGAAAAAGGTCTTATAGTATATCCCTAACGCAACTTCCGCCCCGCCTCGTGCGGGTACTACTGGTATCCAATCATGTGTTTTTTTGCCATATTCAAAGTGGATAAAACATGATCAAGTCTTGAGACCAAGGCACGCAACCCAAGACTTGACAGGCCAAGTTGACGACGCCTTGTTCCATAGTCACTGCCTTGCCCACCACGAGCCTGGGTTTTTATGGCATCCCTTCAAGGTGGCGCCCCCCCAGTGATGTTTGTTGGTTTATAACCCCCATGAAGTATAGGTATATCATGGAAATTCATGGTATATCTACAATAAACCCAAGTTATTGGAGTCATTGTTCACCAACTTAGCTAACTATGGGGCACCACCTTGCAAGTTTGGTCGGTTTATGGTATTGAGTTGCCCAGATTAGCTGCCTCAACATTAGCCATAAACATTACCACTGCGCTTTCAAGAATCCAAGCGACGCAAGCTGACTTTAGATCTGTAACATGTTATAACTACCGTTTGAACCTCCAAGTACATGGAAAACTTGGGTAATATATCCACTGTGTGACTTTTCCCGTAAAAGTAATATGTACTCGGAGGGTCTGAGTAGATCATAATGATAGTTGTTGCGCATTCGTAAAGAAATCGTTTAATGCTTAGCGACCAAGGCACGACAAGGTCACCGCAGGGTTCAACTGACCACCAGAATGATGGCCAGTGCCATAAGCCAAAACCTGGATAATGTTGGTGATAACATATCACGGCAAGGTTTACTGATTCTATGGCTTGTATAAATACATACATATGTATACTGTATATGTTTCGATTTTATATATGGTCATATATTACTATATGAATCTATAGATGATATATGGAGGTAATTTTGATGACTATTGGTTATATAAAAATCTTTTTTGGGATCGATATCTTGGTCCCACATTGCAGGGTGCCATTTTGGGGTATGGGTCATATCATATATGGATCGACCATCCGGCGAAATCTTTCCAGGTGCTCAAGCGTTTCTAGCGGAGATACCGTACTTCACGTCCCTAAAGCACTATGTTTTGAAGCACCAACCACCGTCAACCCTACAATATCCTGCATGTTGACTACTTGATGGTGGAATGTAATTTGCAGCACCAATTGACTCGAAACCTGTTGGCGTCTTGCATCTTCATCCAAAAGTATCGCTGACGATAATGCGCAGTGCACCTGTTTGGGAGATTTTGGGGGTTTGTTGAGTCATTGGGGAACCCAGTCGTCACCATTGTTGTTAACCTTTACTTAAGTCATGGTCATCCATGACGACTGGATGATGCAAGGGGGTAGGATGATGTAGGATGGTTGTTTCAAGTTTCAAGACTAAGTCATGGAATCCATGACGATGATGCTACCGGGGCTACCCCTGACTAAAGGTCACTGCTGCACACATCCGCTGCATCCGGGCAGCCGCCACCCCCAAGCCAAACTCCATGGCGATGGTCAGCTTCTTTTCAGCCGTGTCCGCGCCGTTCAATGAAGCCACACCTCACAGGTCACGGCCAGGGTTAGACACAACCGTCATGGTGGAACAACCTGGTTAAATGAATCCATTAAACCAAAAAATATATCAATATATCATGAATCATATCCCATTTCTAACCAAAAATCGATGAACACTGCAAATCAAACACACGCTTGAGGTTTGAAACGAATGCGTTGATGTTGTTCCTTTTCATACTGGGACGTTTTGTTTGCAGGTCGCCAGATGCATCTCAAGTCCCTTTCCGAGAGAAATCAATGGGTTTGCCTCAAATGGATTTAATATGATTCAACCCCACAGCAATCTTCAATATGGAAAATTCTGGCTGTCCATAATGTTCCAAATGATGAGGCAACCAAAAGAAACAGTATAGAAGTTCAGGTTGCAATACTAGGCTTCACCAAACACATCTGCGTCAGCAGCCCATGCTGGGATGATTTCCTCAGAACAGTGAGCCCCACGCCCTGAGCCCCCGGCCACAGCCCAAAAACGTCAGCAGCCCGGTGCCAACGAGCTCTGCCAGACCCGCCTGCGACTCTTCAAAAGCTATGGAAAATGGTGGAATAATGGCAATGTACCCATGATGAAATGGGACTTTTACCCATTCGAACATGGGCAGAAGTATTTGGAGGGTCTAAGTAGATTATTCGACCAAGTTCTTCCATAAGCATTCTAAAGCGTACGCCGCGTCAATTTCACTTCGCCACCATATTTCAATATTTCAAATCAATATGGACTTTGCAGCCTCTTTGCGTCATGCTAAACCTTGGATGAGCATCACATCCGGTCACTAGCGTCGAACCCTGGCGTAAAACCCTGGCCACTAAGTCTAGCAACTGGGCTTGTCCTCTTCATGATCTGCTTTGAAGGTCTTAAAAGGTCCCAAACATGGTTCAGGAATGGACATCCGAAAGGGGACCTCAAAGTCACATCATTGAACCGCCGAAAAACTGGGCGGGTTACCCTCGGAAAACGGACTTGAATGAACTGCCAGTCGCATGAGATGATTATTTCAAATCACCTATAAAATCCTGTAAATATACACTATAATGAAATAATAATATTATATGATATAATAGAACATTAAAAAAACATAAAAATATAATATGTTATAAAATAATAAAAACTATATATTACATAATATAATGTAATATAATATAGTACAATATAATATTGTAATATAGTATAATAACATGTAAAGTAATAAAATATAGTATAAACAATGTAATATAAATATAACAGATGTAAAATAGATACAATATAAATAAAAATAAATACGCTATAACTATAATATAAATATAACATAAATATATTTAAAAAAATATATGTATATATATACAAATATCTATTAGAACAAATACAATAGAATAGAATTACCATATATATATATATATTAAAACAAAAAACAAAACAAATAATATATTACGATACGACATAATACAACATAATAAAATATAATATAATATAATACAATATAATAGTATCTAATTATATATATACAAATATATATGTATAAATATAGGTAGGTAGGTAGGTAGGTACGTAGGTAGGTAGGTAGGTAGGCAGGCAGGGAGGTAGGTAGGTAGGTATGTAGGTATGTAGGTATGTAGGTATGTAGGTCTGTAGGTATGTAGGTATGTAGGTATGTAGGTATGTAGGTAGGTAGGTATGTATGTATGTATACATGTATACATGTATACATGTATACATGTATGTATGTATGTATGTATGTCTGTATGTATGTAATTGTATGTAATTGTATAATTGTATGTATGTATGTATGTATGTATGTATGTATTGTATGTATTGTATGTATTGTATGTATTGTATGTATTGTATGTATTGTATGTATTGTATGTATTGTATGTATTGTATGTATTGTATGT
>Ga0126342_10007307_pt1 | contig 19698 bp, 23 predicted proteins | sample Cyp1metagenome_FD_92528 | JGI IMG/M metagenome (GOLD analysis project Ga0126342, IMG submission 92528) | Coral microbial communities from Lord Howe Island, Old Settlement Bay, Australia - Cyphastrea 1 metagenome | ecosystem: Host-associated > Invertebrates > Cnidaria > Coral ... | reverse complement strand
GCACTCATCGACCCACGGAGCTTGCTTTTTCCTGCAATCTCCGTGCCCTCTGCTAAGGCAATCCAAGCCACCACACACCCAACCCAGCTCTCCCCATAATTGAGGCAACTAGGCCAGGGTGCAACCCCTTCCACGCGCCCCCTGCTGGCTCACAGTCACATAATGACCTGTGGCGGCTTGGATACAGGGTTGGGCGGCTGAGGGGATTTTGAGAGTGGCTAAAGCTTGGAGTCCAGTGTCCAGATAAATCCGGGCTATGGACATGTTGCCAGCGTCCACGGGTGACCAACTCATCCAAGGTACACCCATTTTTGTAGCAGCTTGTGGCACCTCCCCTTCTTAAGGAGTATGGCTTATAGAAGCCATGTGGCAACTTCAGTTCAGCCACAATTGAATGCCAGGTGTCCATAAAGGATCTCCTGGATTCCTGCCAAAAAGGTTTTCCTGACTTTGATCTTTTAAGGAGCTCTTTTACAGCCTGAAGCGCGGAGGGTTCAACCAGTTCGAGCCTTTCCAAGGGTAGAAAAACCTTCTTGGCACCCTTGGAACTCTGTACAAAAACAATTGCTTTCTTTGGTGTAAACGTAACATCCTCAGGCTGGAGCTTCAGCAGCTCTCCAGTGCGCAGGAAAAGGGCGAACCCCACAATTATCAACCAGCCAAAAATGTGCTGCCGCCATTTAAAAGCCACTCCCGCAAGTGCCAAAACCATCTCAGGTGAAATCGGTGTGGCCCGGTTTGGGAGTTCCACCTGATTCCATACCTTAACCAGTTTCCAACTCCACGGTAGGCGCTGCTTTGACTGTGGCCTGTAATGTTGGATGGCAGCCACTGTGTAGTTGGCGGTTGATTTGGGCTCACCTGTCTCCCACAACATTTCAATATATTCTGAAACCATCTCATCAAATTCTTCGAATTCTGGCAATGTGAAACTGGGCGTCAGTTGATGGAAAGAGCAAAATGCTCTGAAGCAAACGGCATAGCGTTCCTCGCTTTTTGAACTCAAACCTGATGTCGCAACTTTCCCACGGCCCTGCGGGCTCTTGCTCTCGACTCTTTCGTATGGTTTCCTTCAAGAACTAGTCTAGGCATAGCGTCTTGAAGGCTCATCCGCTGGGTTATCTTCTGATTCTACCCAGCCTAGCACGGGGTAGATTCCCCCGGCAATCTGTAGTGCGGCAAACCGCTTCAAGAGTCGATTTAGCACCCTTGCACTGGACCGGCCTTTGACGCACACCGACAGAGCAACCATGCTATCTGTCAAATGTAGCGCCCGGCGGCGGGAAAAGTTGCTGGATCTCAGCCTCCACTCAAAGGTCTGGATCAGTGCTCTGAGCTCCAGGACATTGATATGCTCAGCTCTTTCAAACGCATATGCCTGGGCGGCATGCCACAGCCAACGGCCTGTGTCAATGCTGCCTCTTGGGAAGGATTCTGGGCGATACAAACTGCCCAAATCGAGGCGCACATCCGAGCCTCTGTATTCTTGACGCCGGATGAAAGCTGACACCAATTTGGCACTCAACCTTCGGTCCGCCTGGAGCAGTTCCTCATCGGTCTTGAACCTCTCGGAGGCCAGCTCCATGTTGCTCATCAGCGCTTCACCAGCTACGCTGCAGGTGTCATCCCGGTCAAGTCTCTCCTCCCCCTCGGAGTCTGAGACCAGACCCCCAGTCTGCGCTGGTTCTGGCGGGCGGACCAATCCTTCCAAGAATCTCTTCACTATCTGTTTTGCCCCAATCAGCTTCTTGAGGCCCATTTGGCAAAATGCCATATCCAACAGCGCGGCGACTGTGTTTGTGTGAAACGAGTTTCCCAGAGCGCTACAGCGCGCATCCTCCAACTCTTGTACCTCCTGCTCACTCGTAGGGGCTTTCTTTGCAAGGGCCAAAGTGAACCCTTTCGGGAAGCCCATCAGAACTTCCCTTTCACTTGCATTCAGTGGCCTCAGGAGCTGGTTTTCATTCACCATATAGGCCTCCGCATAGGTGTATGGTGGATACCGATACGCGCCTTCCACCCACCTTTCTTTTGCTGGCTCGTCAGCCGATCCAATCCCTGCGGGAGAGGGAGGCGGCCTCTTGCGAGGTATTGCCCTTGTGAAGGTAGGGAATTTCAGCCCCTCTTCCGCTGCTCCAGCGGGCCATTCCGTTCCCGGTTTGAGGAAAGCCACAAGTGGCTCTACCTCGGCCTCAAGATGAATCCGATCATACATGTCTCCTCGGCTGACTCTCTGCCCTGCCTCCTCGGCCACTGGAGTAGAAAGCCAGTAGAGGCGAGGTCTTCTCACTCGACTGATGTCTCCGGATTCAATCAACACAGGCCTGATCTGGAGGGCGGACGAAATTTCCTCCACATCAGCCTTGTCCGCCACCACATTCTCCAGAAACTTCAAGACCCATATATTCAGCTCATTCGCAACATCCTCCACCAACTCAAAGATTCTGACAGCTTCATAGAAGAGCGCACTCCTCTCATCTTCCAGGTGTGTTCTTCCGCTCGACAGGCGGCTCAAACTCCTGGGACCTTTGACAGGGCCCTCCGTAGGGTGGCTTCATTGAACTTTTTCACATCCCCACAAAACTCCGTTCCCGGGAATTTCCTCCGTAACAGTCTCCTACATCTCGGGTTGTTCTCAACAGCCACCACATGGTTCGGCTGGACTCCTGCCTTTTCTAAACTCACGGCAAGGCCACCGATGCCCGCAAACAGGTCGACCACCAGAACCTTCTGTCCCGTCAGTCTTCCATCTTCAGGGCAATCATCCGTTGGTACCACTCCATGATCTGCCAACCGCATGGCCTCCTCCTGCCCAGCTCTACTCAGCCTGGACGAGATACACATGCCACCTCCTGTTTCACAGGCGTCACTGCAGGTGACAACTGGGTCCACCTTGGCTCTCAAGTCGAGAAGACTCTCCAGCAGAATCATCTCTTGCTGAAGTCCTTCACTCAGGACCACTTCTTCCGCCCCCCGTGCAATCTCGACAAAAATCAGGTCCATGATCGAGAAAAGGCACCGCCTGAACTGAAGAATATGGACAGCCTTTCCGGCATACACCTGCAAGGCCTTCCTGGGGACCCGTTTCAGGGAACGAATCCATGAACCTAACCCAAATAGGTCTAGGCTCCTCCTAGCCTTCGTCCGGAGCACCCCATTCTGTCCATCAATCAACGCTCCAAGGCGCTCCGCTTCTTTTACCCTCTGGAGGGCCTTCTCCGCATTCACGGGAATTCCCCACCAGGCATAAGCCTCTCTCAGGTGCTTTTGCTCCTCGGCAGGTTTGCCTTCCAGTTCACTTGCAACGCAACGTTCCACCTGCTCAATGATGGTGGTGTCATCAAGGTATATGTTCCATGCCGGCATCTCACTGAGGTCAGGGAACTCAGCTACCCTGGAGATTTCAGCCAGCTCGTGAAGGCCCGCCCCCCCAAGAGCCTTGCTCCGGAGGGCGATCTGCCGGTGCGCAGCTTGCATCAGGCCAACTGCTGAAGACCATCCCATAGGGAGCACCGTCACTCCCAGCCTGGTTGTGCCTTCTTTTTCGATCCCTAAATCCTTGAAGGAGATCTCCTTCTCAATCACCATGTACTCAGCCCACACTTCGGGCAATCTGAAAAGGTAGAAGGCCGATGTCAGGTCTTCGCCTGACACCAGAAGATCATGATTGTCCTCCACCACAATCCGCTGGAAAGAGGCAGCTCCCGTAAGAAGGCCTGTGTCTCCCTGGATCTGCTTCATGAAATAGTTCGTAGACCTCAGATCCATGATGAACCGCAGCACCGACTGCCCATCTGGAGTGGTCTTCCCAGGTTTCGGGACTCCAAAAGCATAAGGAGGTTCTGGCCACCCAGGGTAGGACATCTTGTCACTGGCTTGACAATGCCCCTCTCATACAAAGCCCTGGCCAGCTTGCCCCATTCCAGGGACGACGCGTGCACCTTGGGCCTAGGCGGCGCGCCTTCAGGGTTTTCCAGCACCAGCCTCTCGGGGTGCTTGACTACTGACTGGAGGTCTTCCGGCAACACCGCAAGGATGTCTACCAAGCCCCCATGATCGGCCGAGGGCAATCCTGGCAGATCCATGAAGGTACGCACCAAATCCCACAGGGTCTCTAAGGCCTTCTCCTGCGGAGCTGTGGCCTGCCCGCTAGGAGTGGGCCTGTTGCCTTTGGCTCGGTCGCCATAAATGTAGTTCAGCATGACGACAACCAGGCCATGCCACGCTCGGAGGCCTATTCCCCTTAGGGCCTTGGCCGCTTGTGCCTTCGTGTCTCCTCTTCTTCTCCATCCTCCCGGTTTGTCCTTGACCTGAGCGTCATCGAGGATCTCATTCAAAGCAGCTCTGTTGTCATACCACAGAGGCAGTGGGAACAAATTCTGCATCCGTCCCTCACGCCTCGTCGGGGATTGCAGGGATCATAGAAAATATTCCTTCAACGACCCCTCCGTTGCCATCAATTGGAGGGTCAGATGTTTCACCAGCTGCGCTGATGACAAACCGGTGGGCGGTTTATCGGCCAACCATGTCCTGAGAAAACTTGATGCTACCTTGTTCACTTCAGGGATACTGATCTCGTCGTCGTCTGGCCTCCTTCTGGGCGGTGATCTGTACCGGACTTCCCGTCTGGTTTCTTCTCTTTTCGACGAGCCTTCTGCCTCTGCATCCATTGCCTTCTCTTTTCTGCTCTTCTTCCTGGTTGTCCCTTCGGAGCGGGGTCTGCTGGGTTTTCTTTCCCGCCTTTCCCTTTTCCGAACTCGTGCAAGCTCTCTTTCCCGTCTCCTCCTGGAGCCGCTGCTGCTGAGGTCAAGGGGCGGCCCTCGTTGTGCGAATCTCCGGCCCTCTTCTCTTCGAACTGAACCCGAGGGCCTCCTTTCTTTGGGGTTTGACTCCAAGCCGGTTTTCTTTCTTTCTCTGATACTGGGGCCTCTGCTCTTTGACTCGCGGGCTTCCCCCCCATAGGGTCTAGCCCGCTGCCCAACCCCTATTTGGCCTTCTGCAACTTGGCAAGGCTCTCTCTCAGCTTGGTCGCCTGCAACTCGGCGCGTGTCGCCATGTGGCGCTCGTCCTCGCGCGTCAGGGACGCCGCCGCCGGCGGGATGATCTCCAGATGGCGAGCGGTCGACCACCCTCCTTCTTGGAAGGACGCCTCTACTGCCTTGAACCTCTGCATGAGGAGGTCTAGGCTCTGTTTCAGCTGACCTCCCAGTATGGCGTCGAGTGCCATGGCCAGCGTCACGAGCTCTCGATGAGAGCGCAGTCCGATCTTGGCCGGAGGATTGTTCACCAGAACCACCTGGTTTAGGTAGGCCATGACCTTCTGACCGGTCCAGGCTCCTTCCTCTTCTGTCCACTCGGTCCTTTCCGCAAGATAGCGGGTCATCTCGTTTAGAGATCTGACCGCCAAATGCCCGGGCTTCTTTTGCGCCAGTCGCCACAAGTCCCCTCCCCGAGCTGAGGTTGTCCGAAAATGCGAACTGGCGCTGCTGCGGCTGGACCCCGTGGAATCCTCCTCATCACTGCGCTCTGCATGGCCACGGGCCTTTCTCTTTCGGCCATGGCCTTGCTTCTTTTTGTCTCGTTCCTTCTTTTTGTCTGACCTGGATCGCTCAGTCCTTCGGGCCCTCTCGATGTTCTTCTCCAGATGCTCATCCAGGCTCCTAGCCCTCTTCTATCCTCGCGCGACCTCTCACTGCGGCCCCTGCGAGGTGAGCGTTCACGGCCCTCTCTTTCCTCTTTTCTCAGAGCCTTTTCCGCTTGAGCCGCAGCTGCCTTTGCCGCAGCTTCCAAACCTGTGCCAACCGGCGGGTCTGGCACCTGATGCTCAGCTTTTTGTTGAGCTGCATTGTCCAACAGCTTCTTGCCCAGACGCGTTCCCAGCGGTCTCAAATAGTCCACCGCCAGCATAACCGCCGGACTAAGGAGCCTCCAGTGGTCCAAATGCACCAGGTGCCTGCGATCTCCTCTCGCCAGCCTTCTTCGGCAAGCTGCATGGCCGGAGCTGCACACGTGGTACACTGCTCCTGCGGCCAACTCATGGTCTGCATACCATTGGTAGTATTCGTCTGATGCTTCCCCATGGACTGCCGTTAGGAGACCTTGTGCTTGGTCCTCCCGCTGCAGTAACTTGATCACTGCACGTCCCTGAGGGGTACCATCATCTTGATAGCAGGCATACTCAACATGCCTGCCGCTTTCCATCGTTTCAATGGCGATCTGTAACGCCTCTCCTCCAAGGTCTGAGGCCGTCACCCAGGTCGCGTCACTGGCTGGTCGTCCCAACCTCAACGCTGTCTCAATCTCCCCTGGGTCTAGGCCTAACCCTTTTCCATGGTTCCTCAGGGCCTCCATGGCGGTCTTTCTTCCTCCAACACCCGGGGCTCTACCTTAAAAGGTCTGAACCGAACCGGGTTTGCTGCTACTGCTGTTTTCCGAGGCCAGCAGCCAACCCGCAAGTCACAGGCCACTCTTCCCTAAGGAAGCAGTGGCCGTCTCGACCCCCCACTGTGAGCCGAAACTACAGCGTGCCGGGAGGTTCATGCATAACCCTCCTATTTAGGATCCATCATATATGATTATATAAATTATATACGTATTACATATATATATAGATAGATAGTAGGCAACCCGGAAAAAAAAAAAAAGTACCAACATGTTCCAAACACCATGTTAAAGTGGGAGAATCTGTCAACGGCCACAATCAGTCGATTTAGTCTAAAGACATCGCTCAAATTTTCATGAGATACAGAATCACCTCAAAAGAGGAGGAACCCACAACAGGTTGATCTACAGATCATGGACCCTAATAAGGAGTCCAGGAGCTTTGCTCCATGAAAAATGTTCCCAAGACGTCGCACCCAATCCGCCTGTAGGGCCTGAGCCATATCCGAGCCTTTACCGCCGTGCACACGAGTCCACTGATGGACCCCCTGGGCATTGAATTTCATAAGAAATACGTCGCGTCCGCCAGCATTGTCGTGTCCATCCAGGCGCGAGCTGTCTGTGTAGCCAGCCACCCAGGCATCGCCCTCGGCATCCACCTGCGGACACCAAATCGACAACCGCCTGCCCGACTGTATCAGGATGTGACCAAGAGATCCAATAAACGCAAATAAATACAATTCAACTCAGAAAAATGGTGTCAAAATTCACATCCTTGTGAGCTGACAATGCTGCAGCAGCAGAGAATCGCACGTCTGAAGGTACAATGTGTTTTGCATTGAATGCTGGCTGTGTCGGGGCACACTGCTCACCTCGTTGATTTGCTTCAGAGCGGACATAGACGATAAATTAGATAAAGATATTAGTCAGTAGCTGCATGAATAAACTGTCCATCTTATACAGCAAACCAAGACACAGGTGTACACGTACCATAAATACTTATATGATCTTATATGTGTATGCATTCTAATTGAATAGTATAAATAGCATGTATAGGTTCTTTATTATATTTGTTATTCCTATTATTATCATTATTCGTGTTATTGTTCTTGTTGTTGTTGTTGCTGTTGTTGTTGTTCATGTTCATTATTATTGTTATTATTACTATTATTATTATGAATTGTAGTAGTCATGTTAATCATTATGATCATTATTATCATTATCATCATTGTTGATATTATTATGTTTATTATCAGTATCGTTTTATTGGTATCATTATATTAATATTATATATATGATATATATAATATATATAATATAATATATATATATAATATATAATATATATATATATAATATAATATATATATATATAATATATATATAATATATAATATATATATATATCATATGGTGCTTGATCAAAAATTGTTCATCTGGAAACGGCCATTCTTAGCGCAATAAGATTTAACTTTCGCGAAACTTTTGCGAATTTCATGTCTATCTTTCGCCATTGTCCAAATGATCATGTATAGATTGCTTCATGATAGCCTAGTAGACATGCCGCTAGCATCACAGAATCCGTTCTCAGGAGAGACTGTTGCTTGTTTGGTAAATATTGAATTACATTTGTAAGGCTTCCTGGGCCACCCCCTTCAAAATGCACCTTCGCTTTCTCCGCTCTTTCGCGTAACTTTCGCGGAATTTGTGCGAAGATATCCCCATAAGTTACAGTTATACGTGTACAATGTGATGACTCAAAATATCATAACCTCTGCGAAACTTTCACTAAATAAGTTTGATTTTCGTGAGCTCGAACAAAGACTTTGGCGAGGGTTCAAAACACATAACATGAAGGCCCGTCGCAACCATAACTCTTACAAGGACCTTTTGATCAACCACCATGTATACCTTGTCTACTGATGTATACTCAGCATAGTGTCTATGCATGTCTATGCATGTCTGTGCTATTATATGTATGCTATGTGAACACCAGCAAACATGTGCCAACATGCACCAAAGAAACGTAAAACGTATGAATGTGAGAGAATCGTTCTAGCGGACATGCAGTTAAAACTCAATTGTTCCAAGCTTTGAGGCCCATGAACGCTGCGCGGCCCCAAGTCAGTCTGGAAACCATCTGTCTTGGCCACGAGAGGTCAACGGGGTTTACTGACATGAGTTCAAGACTTTCAAGACAGGATCCCAATCTGTCGCTTTGGTCTAGAAACGCTCAAACTTCCATAAGATACGGGATATCACCTTAATAGAGGCACCCAACAGGCTGATCTATTTGCCACTCCAAATAACTCATGATTCGGACCATGGACCCTGTAAGGAGTTCGGAAGCTTTGCTCCAGGGTAAAGGATGACGCAACCCATCTGCCTGCAAAGCACGAGCTTTGTCGTCACCGTAACCCCAGCGGACACGAGTCCACTGATGGACGCCCTGGGCATCGAATTTCATGAGAAAGACATCCAATTGGGGACGAGCACCAGCAAAAAAGGCGAACTCCTCCAATTTAGTCTCGCCAGCCACCCAGGCGTTGCCCTTGGCATCCACCTTCGCACACCGAATCAACAAATGCATCTCCATGCATGCCCAATATACATACTGGATTCACTGGGGGTGTGAGCGATAGATTCTCAAGTTCCCAAGTCAGTCTGGGAACCGTCCATCTTGGCCAGCAGAGGTCAATAGGGTTTTCGTCCAGCTCAAGACACGCTCCCGATCTGTAATAATGTTAAAGCTTGTCCTACAGTCATCGCTTGAACTTACACGAGAAACGGGGTATCGACCTTGTGAAGGCACACAACAATTTGATCCATTTAAATGGCAATGCCACACACACGACTTCTTCTGAAGCTTTGCTCCATGGAAAAGATTCCAAAACAAAGAACGTCACACCCCATCCACCTGGAGTGATTTAGCTTTGTCATCCCACTGATCACCGCGCTGGCGGGTCCACTGGTGGAGACCCTGGGCATCGAACTTCATCAGGAAGACGTCAGCATCGCCCGCGTTGGTGTGCCCATCCAGGGAGCTGTCCGTGAAGCCTGCCACCCAGGCGCTGCCATTAGCATCCACCTGCGCACACCAAATCAACAACTGCATGCCCCACAACTTCCAAGTTCCAAGTGGGTCTCCAGTCAAACCATTGTGGACATGATCCCGATCTTTTGATAATTTAGTCCAAAGTCTAAAGTCATCACTCGAGGGTATTGACCTTGTAAAGGCACCAAACAGGTTGACCCCAACTGGTGATGCTGATCCACATGACTCGGAACATCGACTCCCTCAAGTTCTGAAGCTTTCCTCTACGGAAAAGATCCTAAAACGAAAGACTTTACACCGTGACACTCCCTCCGCCTGCAGGGCCGTTGCCCAATCACTGCCCGCACCACCGCGCTGGCGCGTCCACAGGTGCACACCCTGGGCGTCGAATTTCATGAGGAAGATGTCAGATTCGCCCGCGTTGGTGTGACCATCAAGGGAGCTCAACGTGGAGCCTGCCACCAAGGCATTGCCAACGTCGTCCACCTATGCAAACTGGTGCTCCAGAGAACGCACAAGGAAACCGAAAGAAAAACTGAAGGAGAATCGACTCAGACAGGAAACCCATCAGAAGTAAAGATTTGAAGATGACACCAAATTGACAACTGCATGCCCCACTCTTTAAGGACGAACCCAAGACAACAACTTAGACAAAGCGATCTTATGTTTCTGTCTTGTTGGCTGACAACGCTGCTCTTGCAGAGACTTGGACACAGATTAATCTACAAATCGGATCGCAGTAGGTGCTTGCTATGTTTGTGTACGCTGCTTGCCTGCAATTTTTGCTTCAGTCCAGATATGGATTCTCGATCCTTGTCATCAAATCTCACCGGCATGGCATGTGCAGTTAACAATAAAGAATGATCGAATCAAACAATTTATATACTCTCCCAGACCCACAACCTATCTATCTACACTATACTGTACTGTTGCACACTAGAGTATGTGACACTTGATACAGATACATTTATCATCATTTATCTACCTAACGGATTCACTGGTGGTGCAGGCGATAGCTTTTCAAGTTCCCAAGTCAGTCTGGGAACCATCCATCTTGGCCAGGAGAGGTCAGTATCGTTTCGTCAGCTCAAAACATGATCCTGATCTGTTGATAATTCAGTCTAAAGATGTTTAAAGTTAGTCTAAAGTCATCGCTCAAACTTTCAGGGGATATGAGATGTCGACCTAGCACAACAGATTGATCCATTTGAATGGTGATGCTACTCCACGTGAATCCCAACATGAACCCCGTAAAGAGTTCTGAAGCTTTGCTCCGTGGAAAATGTCACAAGATATCACAAGAAAAGCAATGTCGCACCCCGTCCGCCTGAAGGCCATAAGCAAAGTCATCCCTCTCACCACCGCGCTGGCGCGTCCACTGGTGCACACCCTGGGCATCAAATTTCATGAGGAAGATGTCCCGACCGCCCGCGTTGGTGTGCCCATCCAGTGAGCTTTCCGTGTAACCTGCCACCCAGGCGCTGCCATTAGCATCCACCTGCGCAAACTCATCTGGACTCTGCTGCAAAACAAAACAAAAAAGAACAGGAGAGAAAGGGTGAGAAACCAATCAGGTAGGCTCCTGACAGGAAAGATTGTTGCAAAAGTTAAATGTGACACCATCAACGGCTATGTGTCACACTGTCTCCGAGTTTTCCACTAGGAGGTTGGTGTCCTCTGCGCAGTGTTTGGTTCAGTCTATTATTCGACTCTCAATGGTTCTCATCAATCAAATCTCATCAGGAATACAAAATCCTGAAAACACGTACGTAAAGCACACAATGATCGCAAATGACCAAAAGGTTGAACTTCTGCCACGATTCAAGGCCCCGGAGGGTTCACAGACTTTTCCACGGTCTCAATTTAGCCCAACCTCATGGCTCATGTCAACCTTACAGAGGCACCAGAAGAATGATTGCTCCGCAAGTTGTGAAACAATGGAACATCGAAAGGACTTCTCTAGGACTCTAGGCTTCGTTCCATGGGGAAAAAGTTTAAAAAATGGCGTCGACACCCGTCCGCCTGCAAGGCGCGAGCCTTATCTTCTTTCTCACCACCGCGCTGGCTGGTCCACTGGTGCACGACTTGAGATGCAACTGGCAGAATCACAAGGCACAGCCAAGGGATTGCCATGGCTTGAGATGCCCCAACATCTTGTGACCGGACGCGCTGTCAGAAACTAAACGTGGCATCCACCCATCACAAGTCTTCAGGAACCTGACAATAACATAGGATAACAGTTTCATGAGCCAGCTGTGGGATGAATCAGAGAAAATGATGGCTTCAAGATGCTTGGAACGCTTGGAATATTCTTCCAAATCCAATAGCAGAATATCAGGGCAGCAAAACCACTGCACCCTCTGTGACCCGTCCAGGCATGATGCCACTTCTTCCCATGTGCGAAACCCTCGGCATCCTGTGATCCAAAAACTTCCCGTGGCAAATCAAAACGAGCTACAAATCCTAGGACGATCATCTTGAACTCTGATCCATCTGTAGTCATGATGGCTATTGAATTCTGCATGAACATTTTGATCATCAGCTGATGCTGCATGGATCATCACCCGTTTTTTTGTCATTCTGCTTCGGAATTCCCCTTCAGACTTCAGACATGGGCCATTTCGCGGTGTCGCTACATGGGAATTCCTACAATGAGCAGAATGAAGGTTGACCTGGTTTCACCGTAGTTCCAACATTTTACTACCGACTTTGCAAAAAAAGAAAAACACACCTCGGAAGGGTCCACTATGGCCCACTGCTTGCCATAGTCTTTGCTATGTACATTCCCCAAAACTTCTGACCGCCAGCGCCATCTCTGCGCTTCACAAGGACCACCTTCCGGCTGCTCATTTCATGGACGTATGTTCCCTTAGGTCCGCTTGCTGGTTGAGCCTCTGCCGTGGATGTTGGTTGGTTGCATCGGCTGATCTTGAACAGTCTATGCTGATGTTGTCAGTTTCCAACCTTCGTTACAGGAGACTTTTAGTCATTATATCTATATTTAAATATATATATATATATATACTGTTTCAAATCCAATCCTTCCAAGCATCAGCATATTCACCAGCACGGTGTAGTTCCTTTCCAATGGCGGGATCAACGCGTCCCCCTTCTGGCGCTCCCACCACTGCGCTGTGCCGTTGTGGTACAAATCCCGTAGAATTTCCCACAGTGGCGCTTTCATGCCTCGGAATGGAGTGGATGGATAGTTGCAGGAAGCTAGTCAGAACCTCACAAGCGACATGGCTTTAACACAAAGAATGGATGGGTGCCTAAGAGATTGCGTTGGTATCCACCTGCATATACTTGCAGTGCAGTTCTTCAATGTGAACACCGACACGTAGCCATACAATATGACGCCGCATATAGCCGCTATGAAACTAGGACCACCCCACTGTCGCTACCAGCTCTCTGCCAAGGGGCGATATCTCCACATATCGACTTTGATGAACCTCAGCCCCACATCCTATGTCTCCCGCTTCTTTAATCTTCTTTAAGGGATCGCTGAACTTGCCCTTTGATGTGTATGGGGACTCCGAAAGGGGTATATACCTGTTTGGACCCACAAAAATGAGTTGTATTGTGTCTCAGACCATCTCAACATGCAAATAAGAACTTCGAGCCACAGCCAAATGTGTCTTGCAAAAAATGTTTGACTCTACATGTTCCCTTTGTGATCTCAACAAGATCGCTACATCGTCACGCGGCTGAAGCCTATGGCTCGCAACTGCACCCTATCAAAATGTGACACACCTACAAGGGCCCAGCTCTTGAAATAGAAAAAAACATTATATAATATTATATATTCATTACCATTCCATTTCTTGGGGTGCCAGCAAATTCCGAGCCTGGTGCCAATCAAATTTGGCCAGGCCGCTTTGGAATCGTCCGTTCACCTTCAGGCCCCTCAGGATAGAACGCCTTGCTGGTGGCTACCTCTGGTGCAAGGAGTTGTAGCACCAACTCATCTCCTGCAACGAGCCAATGGGTCCAATGGCCCATGCAATCTCCAACAATGCCTCTGATGTTATACAAGGTGCTAGGTAGATTATGGTAGATTACATATTCATTCATAGATACAGATAGATACATCATGATACATCTATGCATTACTGCGATTTACGACACATACAAGTCTTCTTTGACCTGCACATGAGGTCAGGTAGATAGATTCTTGACTGGGAATGGCCTGCCCAACTAAACTCCAACAGAGATTGCTGCTTGAAGATCTTGAAGGCTTCGGCTTAGAGGCTTAGAGCCCTGTTCGTGCCTTCAAGGATCTTTGCCAAGAAGGACAACATCCAAGTCTCTCTCTGCTGCAAATAGGCTTGATGCGGCTTGAATCCCAAAAACCAAATGTTCCTTGATGCGGCTTGAGCACAAAAGGTCTTGCAATTTTGAGTCAGTCTCCCTGTGTGTTCTCGAAAAATACTGCATAGACTCTATAGCCACGTCATTCACTATTCCCACGTATGTTTCAAAAAGAAGACCAGGACAGCTCAGGATCAAAAAAAACATGCCAAGCCAAGCATATACCATGTTTATTCCCCCGACCGAAGAGTTGGCTGGCAACTAGCACTAAAAATGCCCTAAAATGACCTAAAATGACCAGCCAGTTGTGAGTCCAACTTGGCATTTGCTCCCCAGTTTTTCGCAAAAACCCTCCAGCTGAGATGCCAATCCAGGCGATAGTGATATGGAGCACACATACATGGCCTGCGGTCCAAACTCCCAGGTTTGCAGGGAAATTCCAACTCGTGCCACCGGCGCTTGTCGTGCGACACCGAGACGATGGCTTCGTAGCCTGGGTGAGCAATGCATTCAAAAAGCTGGAGGGATTGAGGTGAAACCAAAAACATCCCATTGTTGCATGTGTTGATTTTTTTTGGAAGGATCTAAAATCTGCATCTATTTCATTTCTATGAAACAGCAATAGCAGCTATATTGTTGGTGGCAAGCAACCTCAGCCGGCATCACTTGACACTCCCTTCAAGAATTGCTAACTCAACAGAGTGTAACGTCTCTTGATTCCAAGTTGCGCTCCTTGCCCACATTCCCAAATGCGCCATAGGTGTTGACGAGTCGGAACGCTCCAAAGGATGCGTTCATCATCTGCCGTCCTTCCAGTTGAAGAAGATTCTTCACCTTTCCCCCATTTCAATCAGATCCCCGTGTTTCAACGTGTGTTTCTCCTCTGGCTGACCTACAACCACGTACAAGTAGTGATGATCTTCCACAGGGACACTGTAGTCTTTTTGTGTACACTGGTTTTCCACATTTGTTTTCTTGCTGCTTCGTCGAACCAGTCCAAGAGCTACCTCTTCGATTCCAACCTGGAATAGCAGGTCACCCCAACTATTCATAGCCTCAATTCAAATCCAAGAATTAAATGAAATTAAGTCATACAGTAAAGCAAGTGTGGGGTTTGAGCATCTCTGGATACCATCCCTTGCTTCCAGGTGTTTCTGCCAGGCCACCACTGGCATGGACAAATAGGCAATGGTCCCAACCAAGGCCAAGTCCACGATCCAACGCGTTCCCTTGGCCAGCATGGCACCCGTCGGGGCCTTGGCGAAGGTCTTTTGGGTTGAAACCGCTGGGATGCTCGTTGCAATCGTTTGGTCTGTCATCTGTGAGTGAGTTTCTCTTTCGACCTGGAAAATATGCCACAAAAAAGCCGGAAAAAAAAACTAAAGGCGACCCAAAAAAAACAGAATTGGTTGATTTGAACCCACTCTCCCAGCATTCAACGGCCAGCGACTTTCCTCTGCTCGTCCGCACCAGGCTTCGGTGCAACTCTTGACCGCCACGGCGTCCAACATGCGTCATCCAGACACGCCAGGGCCGGGATGATCGTCATGTGATTTAGGAAGGATAGGTTGCCCGAAATGGCCTCAGCAATTGGGGAAAACAACTGGAGATATGACGTTTTCAGAATTTCGATCCAACCTGCTGTTGTGGTGATGGAGTCTGACATTTGCGGATAATCTATTAAATGGTTTAGGCAGCCATCTAGGAAATTTCAAGAAACTGGTCGGTGGGGAATTTGGATGCCAAATTGGGGAATATAGTAGTATGTGGTAATTAATGACGTTCCTTTTTACTGCAAAGATGCAGGCAGATCATTGTTTTGAAGAGGTCATATAAAATCTCATGTTGGTCAGCTTCCTTTGATCGATCTTTCAGAATCCAAAAAATCTCATCCTTGCCATCCATCCATCCTTGAGCCACTTGCCGATGAGGCACGATGTTGAACATAAAGAGCGCTTGTATTAGGCCTCTCCGGTACCGGTTTTGCTGTGGGTTTCTCAACCCAGAAATATGTGTGGGATGTTTGTGGACAAGCAACAAGAATAAGAAGATGCCAGCAACACAGCAAGAAGTTGTGAGAAATGCATTCCAACAGACTATAGACGTGGCAAAGCACAAGCCGCAAAGCAGATTCACATGAACCCTGGTACTTGCAAGCTCCTGACAAGAAATCTACCAGTTTCCCAAGACCGCAAGACCCAGTCTCTTCCAGCCTCCTAAGCGTCTGAGATATTTCAAAGGTCCGAAGCCAGGGATCAAGACCAACCAAACTGCGTAGAGTTGAACGAAGATGTCCAGGTCCACCCCACGAGACAGCATGTGTCCTGGGCGCCAATGTGAGCTATGCCGCATTGGAGTTTCTCCACCCCAGTTGATGTGTTGTCGCTACTTACTTCTCCGAAGCCTATATGGAATAAAGCCCTAAATCAGATGTTTACCACAGTTACAGCTATATAATGCTATATTTATATATATACACATCATAGGGTAAACCACCCCTATATGAGATGCTTGCCCAAAAGAATGTCTGTGCTGAACCAACCCCTCACGATTCCTGGGTCCAGCACACGCCTTTAGGGAGCCCTAAGGATTCTGCCCAGGGACGAGGCAAGAAGTGCCACAAGAAGGACAAGGGTGATGGGTTCCTGAGAGCACGAAGCAGTCACTTCCATGTGAAGATCCGTTGTTCATCGTTGTTCATCATTCAGTGGCACTCAGGATGTGTTCAAAATGGGCTCACGGCTGGATTTTATGTTCTCAAAAGCACAAAAAGCTTCACATGCGGCTATCAAAGCCAGTTTCTCAGGAAGGCATTGGTCAATGAAACAATTCAACCCATGTTTTCCCCCTAAAAATCCAACCAATCCAAGTCCACCGTCACATAGAAATCTATGCCCAGCATCGGTTGTGTTTCGAAATGGTACCACAGGCAGGTGCGATCCGTCCAACAACTGGAACCTCTCACCTTGATAAGGCCAGCACCAGTCGAAATCCTGCGCGTTTCAAGGCAAGGGACCAGATAGCAACAGCACCTGCTGTAAGGATCCAGATACGTTCCTCATGTACAAAGGTTCCAAAGTGCACCATGTGAACCAGCCGCAACCACCCAAATTACTTCTCCAAGATAAAGGAGTGTACAGTGTACTTAATTGCATGTTACCACTTATCAAGTGACTATAGATACCCCAATCCGATAACGGAAATATAGTGACTATAACCCAGTTCTCATTGCACGTGGTCCATCCTTGGACTGGCTTCCCAGCATCCCCCGAGCTCCTGAAGCACAGCCATCGAAAGAGCCACAAGACGGGCAGCGATGGCGGCGTTGAAAGGTGTACTGGTGAAGATAGGAAGATGGCCAGAAAGCCTGTCTCGAGGAGCCTGGAAGGCAGTGGATAGGGGGAACTGAGGGACTTTTGACAAAAGACGTTCGAAAGATTAGACAAACTGCCCATCTGCTTGACCATGCTGCAAAACATTTGCAGAGCATCGCAAGATTGAAGCTGTTCGGCCGTCTTCAACAAGTTCACCTGCTAATGGGGGTTCTCATCAATTCTGGCCAGCTGAACTTCTCTGGGTGGTTCTTGAGAAGAGATCATGATACCTGATGGAACAAAGATGTTCCCCTAATTCTTCTAGTGTGACAATGGAAATACCGTTTATATCGTTTATAGAGGATATCGATATCCTCTTGAAAGGCCTTGAAGGCGGGAATGTTCCATTGGTTCCTCCATTTAGGCCCTGCAGCAAGTATGTCCACCACCTTGATCCATCAACACACCACTGGTGTCCTCTTTGCCGAGGAGCTGACTCTCCCAACCATACGCGTACCAGGCCGTCCCTTCACCAGAGGTCACAATGGAGAAGTACAGCAACCACAGGGCTGCACACAGCAACGATGAGAAGAAGCCGCCTAAGGGGCAAATCCGGAAGAAGAACTGCATGTGACAGGATTTTGCTACATACTGCAGTCAGATCTTAGTCTCCCCAAACAGAAAATCACAATTTCAAAAAGGATCGAAAAGGAAATGGCATCATCGACATCATTATCTCATTAGTAGCATCAAACACATTCAGCAGCAGGTTGGCTGTCCAAAATTCTCAGGCCAGCGGCAAATCAAAGCCAGGCTTAGAGCCATGCCTACAACTGCCACCAACTGCATTGAGTCATCGTTCCTTGGCTCTTCTTGGGGCGTTCCAAAGTGGTGAAATCGCTTGAAAAGCTACACCCACAAGGCCCCCCATTAACACACCAACCCTCTTCTCACCGGCGAAACGACCCGGTCACTCCCATCTATCTCGGCCATGTTTCAAAGAAACAAACCAGAAAATGCTGGGAGCTGCTATAAATCCTGGGCCATTGGACAATCACCCCTTTTCCCCGCTGGAGCTCCTGTACACAAGACAGCTTCAACATCTGCATGTTCTTATTCCGTGGACAGAGGACAGCAACTGTACCAGTATGTATGGCAAAAGAGTACCAGCAGATCATCGTGGTTTTCATGGCGGTGAGGAGGCAGAAGATTGGCAGAGGACCACAGGTGCTGATGAGGAGCCCTCTACAGCTCTGGAAGAACCCATCCTTAGTAGCACAGCGGTCAAGTTGCTTCACTTTCGCAAGGGTGCATAACAGGCCTGGTGAGCAAGGGCAATCACTGTGACACTGATGCTCGGTCAGGAAATATGTCGTGGAGATTGGAAGACCAATGACCTGCTGGGCTGGCCACTAAGACATGAGCTTTAGTTGGAGATCCGATCACGTCAGCCAATACACACTTTGGAGTGGACATGGCAATAGCTCGACAGTCTTCAAGTTCAGCATCAAGAATTGCAACATTTGTAGGTCCATCGGTAGCCCACTTTCGATCAATCGCATTACCTTACAGGAAGCCCAAAAGAAAGAAACTCCTATAGTTGTTTCACCAAAAAGACTGAAGACTAAGCTGTCCTGCAATTCACATGGTAAATGCTCGGGAAATGACCCATTGATCCTTGTTCCACACGTTGTGCCCAGCATCTGTTGCTTCCGCAGCTCGAACCTTTCAGCCACGGGAGTGAGCCCGGCAGAGCCCAAGAGGGCCAAGTTCTGGTCATACGCCACCTGCACCAAGTCATGGATTCCAAGGCTGTGAATGATATGACGGATGAAATGAGATATGTTGGCAATATGTGTATACATAACATGTTAATTATTATGTATGTATGATATATGTAATCTATGATAGTGAGAGAGAAGTTAACGATGAGTCTTGTCTTTCCCTCCTCGAAATCATGTCATGTTCAGCCTCCTGCTATGGAAATTGACGCTGAGTGCTACAAAGAGGTCGATCGCTGCTCCGAGCCTTGAAGGCAACGGCATAGATCAGCCCCAGTAGTCTCAAAATCACCGACTTCGTCACCAGAAAACTTTGGACTCGAGGTTGGAACGCTTCCTTCACCTCGGGCCATGAGGCGCAGTGATACCACAATTTCATGACAAAACATTCGCTGATGGTTTGGCTCCTGGAATCCCAGGAGTCCGAATCCGATTTACCAACCCAACACCGGTAGGCAGTGATTGGTGACTGGGCGTTGCAAAATCAAGGCAAGGATCCCTGGCATCAAAACAATCCACCAACAATTTCAGGCAAGAAGATGCCAGATGCAGAACCTCAGAGCCTCAAAGTCATGATAAAATGATGATACGGTGATACTGTAGTAAGTTCCCTAACAAAAAATATGATAAACATAGATAAATGAATGATAAATGGCTTTTGCCAAACAACAAGGTGGGCCAGAGAACCCAAAAGCAAGACGGCACACAGCACGCCTTTTCTTGAAAATCTTGTGGTGTGGCCAGCTGTGCTCTGCACGAAATCGACGTAAGATCTTTACTTAAACATCGTGCGCACTGATGGTATCAGGGGCCACGATTCACCACAGCATGCTGTGTCAGCTACGCCTACAGTCTT
>Ga0126342_10007306_pt1 | contig 19700 bp, 18 predicted proteins | sample Cyp1metagenome_FD_92528 | JGI IMG/M metagenome (GOLD analysis project Ga0126342, IMG submission 92528) | Coral microbial communities from Lord Howe Island, Old Settlement Bay, Australia - Cyphastrea 1 metagenome | ecosystem: Host-associated > Invertebrates > Cnidaria > Coral ... | reverse complement strand
CTAAGATGATTTTGCGTGACAGGTGCAGCACTTCGTATGACCTGGCATCAATTTTCCGTGGCAGGCGCAGTACTTTAGACAGGTGGACTGGAAAAATCGCAAAGCGCGTTGGCACGAGGCTGTCAGCTCTGCACTCAACTTTCCATTTTTGAAGGAAGTCTCGCAGAATTCTTTCGTTTTTGATGTCTTCAACTTCGAAAAATGAGGAAGTCTCGCAGACTTGCTTCGTTTCGGATGTTGTCAAGTTCAAAAAATGAAGACATCTCGCAGAATTGTTTCGTTTTGGACGTTGTTATGTTCAAACATTAAGGAAGTCTTGCAGAATTTCTTCGTTTTTGATCTTGCAGATAGATAGATCGATAGATAGATAGATAGCTAGATAGATAGATAGATAGCTAAATAGGTAGATAGATAGACAGACAGACAGAGAGATAGCGAGAGAGAGAGAGAGAGAGATAGATAGGTAGATAGATAGATAGATAGACGCAGAGATAGAGAGGTAGATAGATAGATAGATAGATAGATAGATAGATAGATAGATAGATATACCAAGATAGATAGATAAATAGATAGATATATACATAGACAGATAGATAGACAGATAAACAGATAGTCCAATAGATAGAGAGACAGTTTGATCGATAGATAGACGGAGAGATAGACAGATAGATAGATAGATAGATAGATAGACAGATAGATAGATAGATAGATGGATGGATGGATGGATGGACCGATAGACAGATAGACAGATAGACAGATAGACAGATAGACAGATAGACAGATAGACAGATAGATAGATAGATAGATAGATAGATAGATAGGTCATTAGATGAAAGAGAGAGAGAGATAGATCGATAGATAGATAGATAGATACATAGATAGATAGATAGATAGGTAGGTAGGTGGGTAGGTGGGTAGATAGTCAGAGAAAGAGAGAGAAAGAGAGGAGACCTCAAGCACCTTTCGGTCCATCAGTGGCTTCGATCTGCCGTCCCTGATTCACAACAACCAACCTTCTCCTATAGGTTTCCTATTTTTGAAATTTCCGAAAACCGCCTTGAGCGGTACTACTGGTAGTACATCCATCTGCAGCTCTAAGCAATCTGTCAAATATCTGGTTCTACAGCCTTGGGCCCATTTCCGTGGAGATACACTGAGTGCCCAACACCAGGAACAGTACAGCTGTCCGTCCTGGCGGATTTGCAACAAGTTAACAAGTTTGTAGGTCCAAGGAATTCTTGCTGCAACGGGTGCCCCATCAGGTTTTTCTAACACCAACCAACACGTTTTTTGCATCGTTTTCACTCCATCCACTGGTCACTGCCATCCACTGGTCACCCATTGACCCCATCCGGACATCCTCTGCTATGCCGGCGTTCTCGTCGGCTTCATCAATGGCTTCACCGCAAAAGGCGCACCACATTTCCTGCGCAAAGGTCCCGTGGAAAGCGGAGCTCAACAAGTTGGATCTGGATTCAGCTCCAAGCTGGTCACTTCCGGGCAAGTCACTGGCCACACCTCATCTCCAGCTTCAATCTCAGCCTCCCATCCGTCCCCAGCCTGCAGCATTCTGCAGCGGAAAATGCATGGCTGATTTTAAATACACTGAGCAAACTGGATACAAAGGCACAGGGGTTTATAAGGAGCAAGAACAGAGGGAGCCCAGCAAAACAAATTGGCAGATTCAGCCTGAACAAATGGCGCAAATTCAGCTGGAATAGAATCATACGATATTCCTTGATTCATAGACTAAGATTACACCATGACACTACACAACTCAGAATGGAGTGTGAAACTTGTCAGCACCAAAATGCAAATTGAAACCGCAAACGGGACGATGCTCACTCCAAACCTCCTGGTCGGCGCAATCGTAATCCAAATCATCTTCTCCTGTGCGTGAAAAAATCTGAATCAACTTCTGGTGAATCTGTTTCAACATGTTTGAAGGGACATATTTGGAAGGTTCTCACCAGTGTCTCGTGATGCTGACAAGCCTGCGCTTTGTAGATCTACTGGAAACTGGGGATGGGGAACTTGTCAAACCATGGCACATCCGTGTCCCATCCCCTGGATGACCTTCCACCGTCTTGGTATCTGGTCTGGCCAGAAGAGCTTCCAGCGCACGTGCAGCCTGTGCATCTCACAACATCAGCATCTCACAGCGGTGAGATGGATCCCCCAACCCCTCAAGCTCAATACAAAGGCAATACAAAGGAGACTTGGATGCACGGTGGCTGATTCGCTGTAGTTTATGACCTTCGTGGAACAAGAAGCAGCTCTGTATAAATAAGAAACAAAAAAGATCCCAAAAAGGAATATGGATGTGGTACGCTTGATTGTTGGGACCAAAGACCACAGTCACTACTTCCATGCCAGACACAAAACCATCTCCCCCCAAAGTGCCTGGTGTGAGCTGCCAGCGAAGCGCAGCAATGCCTCCTCGACTGCCTCAGGACGACGCGTGATACGACGGGGATTGGGATCAACATATTGAAACATCTGCTTCAATGATTTCAGTGTCGATGATTCGATGGTAAAATTTCAGTAACATCCTGGCTACCTTTCTCTGGATTCGATGAAGATCTTCACATCAGGCTGCAGTCATTCAGCTTATATTTTTCCAGGCTGACTGTGCGATATGGTTTTCACCATGGGCATGGGCCAACTTGAAGACTTATCCGACTGCCAACCATTGATAATTGGAGTTCTCGATAGTTCAACCATGGTGAACTCACACCCATCGTACTCGCAAAGCTTCATAAGCTTCATTTTGGTCACAGATCTCAAACTTCCTGGGCCAAAATCTTATCCAAATTTCATCTCCGCCACATCCTGTTCCCCTGGATGTGCCTTTGCATCGTCGAACATTTCAAAGAGCACTGCCTTGCAATTCACATCGGTTTTTAACCCATGAACTGCGACAAGACAACGGATAGAATCAACGTAAAACCTACGACATGCTGAGGAACACCAACCAATCGACTGACTTGGCGGGCTGCCCATCATTGGTCAATGTGGGTAGCCAAGGAATCGGTACAACACAGGCAGATTGCACCGGTGGCAGGAAGCCTTTAGAACAATGGCTGAAAAATACTGTAATGCAACAGACGAGCGTCAACATACTGTGAACAATACTCTGTTCATTTTCATGGTCAACATACTGTGAAGAACATGCTGCTGTTGCTTGCTGTTAATTGACATTCAACAATGGTCAACACTCAGTCAGCCGGCAGTAAGCAACCACCAACACACAGTGAACAAAAGCCCATATGAGTTTGTCTGGAAATACGGTGCCCATTTCATCCATTGGTTAGTCGTCATCTTCCCCATTCAATTATTGGTCATTTGGGGATATCTTCCATTTTCAGACAAAGCCATATTGACAGCCCCACAAACTCGTTCCCATCGACGACACATGTTAACGGTTGCCTCATGAATGTCTTCCCAGACTTCAGTGTCAGTGTGGCCTGGGCTTGTGGCAGTGGCACTCCCAGCTGTTTCTGTTGGGTGCTTCATGACTGTCATGACTTTCCATGACTTTCTTTGCACACAAAAACCTCTGGATTCTCAGGTCCTCACCTTCGGTTTCAGGAAGTTCCATCTTCTCTTCCTGGATTCGCTGGAAAATGGGAATGCCCGGGATGGTTTCAATTCTTGGGGCTGCAAAACTTGGAGGTCGAACATAGATAGCCTGCAAGTTGCGTGTGTCAAAGGTCCCGTTTTGTTGATCAGAGCCTTTGTCTGGTGAAATGTCTGGTGAAATGTGTTGGTGGGTGGGGAACTCCTCATTGTGCTTGTTATATTCCCGAAAATGGACTGAATGGACTGGTTGCATCCACATTTTTCTTGCTTCAAATCCTCCATTTGTGGCGCACGCCCAATGGATGCAACAGTGTCAACTGTCCTGAAGCTCAGCTTCTTGCCGGGCCGCCTGAGAAATGGCAAGACATGGGGGGTCAAATGTATAAAATCGAAAGTATCGGAAAATTGAAGGGCTCAAAAAAAAGGGGTCTTTATGAACACAAAGGTGAGATTTAAGGAGGAGATACAGGGATTTTATCAGCATGTGTGATATGCCTTGATGTAAGCCATATGCAGCCCTCCCAAACATGGTTCTAAAACCATCCAAAAACGGGAAATTCTGCTGTGGGTCCCTGAAGTAGGAACCGGTCATCCGACAAGAAGCTCCCAACATGGTGAATGGTTCATGGGAATGGTCCATTTTTCGATGTCCTTTGAAAAACAAACAAATCTGCTCCATGTAGATTCGAAACCACCGTCAACGAGCACTAAAACCCTTGGTCCAGAAGAACTGCGAGGGAACCCCTTCTTTTCACTAGCTTGTGGTAACTATGGTTTGAAGGATCAGCTTCCAGGTTCCATGTTAGATTTGAGGAAAAATCTATGATATTTCAACCTTGAAACATGTTGAAACATACTGAAACCATGGCTTGTGACGCTCAAAGACAAGCAGGGTAGACCGCCATTGAGCTATTGATCCACCCATGAAATCTGCCTTGCGAAAGCGTTTCTCGTCATTGCGTGTAGAGGGCCGCAGACTTCCCCGAGGCACAGTGGGCGCCTCGATCAAAAATCCCGGCAAGACATTGTGATACACTTGTGGTCAATATCGAATTGCACCTTCCACTTGAAAACTGTAGTCATCAAACGCAGGTTTACTGTGGCCTACCCAAAAGTCTTCAGTACTTGTTCTAATGATAAATCCACCTCCAAAACAATGCATGGCTAATCACATCTCCTGGAATATTGCAGGTGCCATCATTTCTCCATCTTATTTCTACCACCAACCCATGTCAAACTATTTATAAATTACCTTCCTAACGCCCACACTAGCGTTCACCCCATCACTTTCAAACGATCTCTCTGAAATTTCTGTCATATTTTCCCACCATTTTCCGAATCATTTTGCTCTTGACCACAGCCTGGCGGCGCCGCTCTGTTCGCTCTCCTGCCAGACCTCTCCGGCGGCAAATTTCGGGAACAATTTGGGTGATTTCACTAGCCAAAAAATGGACGTCTAATGACATTTAAACCAACCAGAAGAATTTGTGCTTTACAAAGTATTGGAATTTTGGAACAAAACGGGGAGGAACAAACAAAACGGGGAGCTTCGTCCCAAACGACATGAATGGAATTCAATCAAAACACGCGAGATATTTATTAATAGGGGAACTTTACCAAAAATGATTTGGGGTTCGACCAAGAAACACTGAGCTCTTATCGACCAAAACTTGAGGTGTGAACAACAAACACAGGAATGTTTCATCAGCAAATGTGGTTTAAGATATTTTTTTGGGAAGATCACTGTTTGAAATCGGAGACCCCCAAATACCATGAACTTGGAGTCTGGATGTGGCGATCCTGGACTCCGCTTCCCGTACATTATTAACCACTGTGCCAATAGAACATCATTTTGATGGGTTCTTCCTCCGTGACTCATGGGAGATTTGAGATCAATCATGGAAAGAATCAACATGTAGAACCAACACAATTTATCACCTTGCTCCCGGGTTCCGCACAAAAAACGCTGCCAGTCACGCGATTTCTGAGTCGTCCGGAGATCTTTCGCAAGACGCAGCGACGCGGAGATAAACACGGCAATACGGCTGCATAAAGCAAGACCCGCAAGAACGACTGGTGTGCAGGAGTTGCGAGCATTGGAAGCTACAGGAAAAATTCTGGGATACGGAAAACTCATCAGCAGAACTGGAGCTCGCAACCCGTACTTGACGCATGTTGGATATTGTTGCGTCAACTTTGTTTCAAGAGGCATGCAGCATCAGATTTGCAACGTTCCAAACCTTGGCACTCAGCGCTCACAGCTTGTTGAATTGTTGAAACATGGTGTCCCCAAGTTGAGCCGTCACCCAAAATGCAAATCGAGAAATCCGATAGCTTCGGATAGCTTCGAAACATTTTTAAAGAAATTGCGAAGCTCGAGAGGCATCGCTGGCGTGACTCCAGCGTGACTCACCAGTAAAGACTCCTGCATTTAAAGACTTTGGAGTGATTCCGGTGGTTTCAAGCCACTCTTCCCAAAAAGATGAAAGTCATTGAAAGTGATTTGGGAAATCATCCAAATTGTAGGTTTCAGATACAACAGACTTGAAACCGCCAACCAACTTTTGGTACATGTCTCAAGCTGCACCGCGAGCTGATTTCGGACCACCTCTTTTGCATGATTGAACATTTGCATCAGAATATTGCTACCTTGGTATACACAAAACAGGAATATGGCTGAAGGGTCAAGCTGATTCTGTAGACTCGCTTTTGCAAACAGGTCCGTCACTGTTGGTTTTGCTGCAATTGCCTGATGTCTCCACAAGTTCCATTTCCGTATGGTGGCATTCCCGGAATGCTTACAGATATTGAGTGACCGTAAAAGATCCCATGGAAAAACAGCAAAAACAATGGGTAAATCGCTTAATCCATCTGGCTGCGGTGCGCGAGACAAGCGGTGAAAAACATCGTAGGTATCCCAACATCTCAGCTCTGCGGAAATGGACAAAATGCCCAAGATTCAGCACGTAACAACCAGGCCTGACCCAAAAGGGGCCTGCAAGGGATCATGGACACTTCATTGAAATCACTGAAAACATGGGATGCGGCCATAAAGTCTTGTAAACCTGTCTAAACCTGTCTAAGCCAGCCAAAGTCTGACATCCCGTTTGGCAGTTTGCCACTGTCAGACCTGCTGTCTGGTGGATCCACTTCATTCAAACTTTCTGCCCAAGGGGCTGTGCGGAAACTGAGGAAACTGGAGAGTACCAGGCAGTGCAGATCAGTGAAAATCGATCACGGCACCTTTCCCTTCACTTCTTGTCTGTAGATGCCTGATGATCTTTTTGATTCAGTTATTTACATAGAACAGATATACATGCATGCGCATGCAAGTGTCAGTATCGGGTGGTATCATGTGCCACCTGGCCATTCCCATCCGATTAGACTTCTTACAGCGATTACCGCAAAGGCTACCCGACTATCCCATTGCTGGTCTTAGTGTCAGAGACATTCCCACCACCGGATTTACAACTTCAATTCCATCCATACCATGGTTTTTTCCTTCGAGCTTTGCCTACTCTGTTCTGCCCTGAACAGATTGAGCTTGTCCAACTGAACTTTGTGCCACAGGAGCATCGACAAACAAAAGAGAACAAAAGGGAAACGATGTCAAAACATCGCGATGTCAAAACATCGCTACACAGGAATTCCCGGGTCGAGTCGTCACTCTGAGGTCGCTGCAGTTACGCCCAATGATGCTGAAACCAACAGAAACAACTTAAAACATGGTCGTGACATTGTCATTTTTCACGGAAAAACGATAAGTTACTCCGCCAATGGGTTGGTGAGTGAGCTCCACCAAGTGCGAAAAAATGGTGATTGACTGATTCTTGGGATTTCTTGGGTAATGTCTACAATGAGTTTTGCTGACGGTACAGGGCTTCTGGGAATGCCCATAAAAATGTTCGATGGTGCAGTTCATGGAGAGTTGATCCATTTTCCCAGGAAGACGATTATCTCTCTTGGAGATTGGGATGAGTCCGCAACAACTCCCGCAGAAGTTGTTGCTCCAACTGTGCCGATGTGTCTAGACAGATTTATTTCAGACAAGCCTGTAGTTTTTGGTTTCCACTGGCTGGGGATGGGTGTGCATGGTTATTCACATCCCAAAAAATTACCAGAATGGTCGTCCAAGATGTGAAAACCAATTTAATTTTGGGTGAGAAAATATATTTCAAAGGTATTAACATGTATTGATGCAAACTGGCTTCGTTACTTCCAGGATCAACCAAAATAACTTTTTATGGCGTTGTTGCATTCCACTGTGTGTGGTGCCTTCTGCTTCCGTACATCGGCACGCGCAAAGGCGCCAAAGTCGTGAAGACAAATGCTTTGTCACAGATTTTAAAAAGTATGGTGTCAAGATGCTGGCCCAGTTCTGATGGAAGCGTTCTGAGAGTGGCCATGGCTCAAAAATGCAGGTTGCAAAGGACTCAGTTTAGGTCGGTGTTTCCACACCTCAACCCCTCGACTAAAAAGTCACAGTGCGAGCCTTATTCATTTCACCAATAGAACTCAAAGGCTGAAGTCGCAGGATTGTCAGGCTGTGAGGCCGTTCTTTTCCAATGTTTTTTTCAACGATTCCATCAGATCTGCATCCTGATGGCCCCCCCACCAAGTTTCAGGCTGCGCTGCCGACGGCGATGGACGGCTGCTGCGGCGCTCAGTTGGGGATGACCTTTGAGAGTCGGGAGTGGCTGCTGACCTCGGATGCTTCTAAGAGATCGGACTTGAAACCGAGATAGTGATCATAGTGACCTTACCAAGCCCAATTCTTGATCACTCGACACGTGTAGAGCAAGGTAGATCCGGAACCAACCCAATTGCAGAGGTAACCAGGGATCATCCTGGTCCAGATGCCATCCTTTGGGTGTGAGCTTTGGCCCCAAAACAGTGGTTTCTGTAGACATGGTTATATCCCCCTGATATTCCCAATTACATGGTCATCCTGTCTATCCACATCCAATATCCCATGGTATTCCCATGATAGCGCCAATATTACCATCAGTTTAGATTCTCAATTTGAGGCTTGAAAAGTCACAAGATCTCCAATCTTGTCACATATTCAGTTTTTTTTTCTCGGTATATCCTCATTTTATCCCCATGATATCCCAGGTTCCGTTGAGGGAACCTGGTGTGGTAAACCCTACCCATTCACCCAGCAATTTTCCTTGATTGGGATGATCCGTCAACAAAATCCCCATGGATATCTACCAAATCAGTTTCCCATTAATGGTGATTAATAGTGGTTAATGTTCATTGTTAATGGTTATGAATGGTGAAATCCATGGATATCCATAAAATGCTGAACAATCCCATCCTGAGGAATCCTCCACATCACCAAGGTGCTGGGAAGCATCGAATACTTCTTCTCGCCAAGATCCTTCACTTCTGAAACAGGTATCTCCGGTGTCACAGTCCTGGAGTTCCACGCGTTGAAGAATGGGATCAATTTCACGTCCCAAAATTGGGGAAACATCTGCAGTTTCATGCCTTGGCTTGGAGGAAAAACCGGACAATGGAATCCCGAAAGCCATGATTGAAAAACCAGCGAGAAGAACTCTCCTCCCAAATATGTCTATATAGCGAGGTTTCCTAAGTCATGGGGGTACCCCAATAGCTGGATGGTTTATAATTCAAAATCTTATTTAAATGGATGATTTGCCGTGCTCCTTCTTGCTGGCAAAGATATGCAATTTTCATCTGCCTTCCCGAGTTCCAACAGACTTTCGCTGGAGACCTGGCCGACTAGAAGTCAGGAAACACTTATCATTATTGTTAGTTTTATATCATGGGATAATAGATATAGATGCAGATGTTGTTGATGATGATGATGACGATGAAGATGATTATTACTCTTTTGATGATCATTATCATTATTACTCTGATGATGATTGTTGTTATTATATGAGTGTATTTTATATCTATAATATGAATCGATCAACAACAAATTCTGATTTCTCTTAAAAGATCAATTTTCCCACAGCTTTGAGCTTTTCCGGATGAATTACAGAGGTAAAAACATCGAAACCCAGGCCTCTGGTTTCGAAGATCTGCTGCGTTCCGGAGATTTTGTACTTTCCTCTGCTGCTTCCTTCGGCACCTCTGGCACCTCTGGCACCTCACCTTCCTGGCGATTTCCGAAACTTCTGTGGCAAAATGAACCAAGAAATAAACTTGAAGATGACCCAGAAATACCCGGACTTTTCCTACATTTTCCTACATTTTCCCTGGGCACTGGCACCTGCTCTTCGCTCAGAGGCAGTGCTGGAGATCCAGGTGGAACTGGTGGTCGTGGGAGTTCTCTGACACAGGGACGTGGAGGTGATCTTTCCTCCAAATCCAGCTCCTGCTCCTGCACCGCCGAAGCAGCTGAAGCGCCTACGAATTCGGGTTTATAGATGTTTCTGGTTGATCTAGTGAGACAAAATCGGTATAGTCCAATCACAACCACGGATACAATCTACTTAGGAGGCCGAGAAACCAAGTGCAGTACCTAAAAGTCATCGGTTGAAACATCACACAGGACTTTTGTGACCAGGATGGTCTGAGCAGAATCACGAGTTGCAGCCGTGACTTGTTGCAGGCGTTTTGCAAAAACACGCAACATCAATCTGCAGACTGGAACAGCCCGGAACATTGGAGATAGATTTGGTTCATTTCCCCAGCAAGCGGTCCTCTGTTGCATCGTAGCACTTCACTACCTACTTTTAACATCATCAACAATGTGTTATATACATTTTTTGTTGCCGATGCTACATCCCATACATCGCCATTGTCACTGCCATCACTGCCATCACTGCTATCACTGCCATCACTGCCATCACCATCTACCACCACAATCACCATCAAACATGATCAAACACAATCATGATCTGTATGTGGCTATGGGGCTCTAAAAGCTGTGCCAAAAAGGAACACCTTTTGACACCGTGATCCCGGTGAATCCTCGTCTGAGTCCATTTGGTCTACCTCGCTTGCCTTGCGGTTGAGGCCAGGCCGGTACCATACCCGAAACCAGAGTAGTCAGAATAGTCAGAATAGGGATAATCTTCATCGCTGCTGGAGATTCTTGGAGGTTATCAGGAGCTGATGTCGTCGTGTGGTTTCACCGCCGCAAAAAGGTCAATATGCACAGGGATTTTCATGATGAAGCTGGTGCTAAGTCCCATGTACATGGTACAATTCATCATGATGATGATGATAACGACGACGACGACGATTATTATGATGGTTGTTATTTTCATTATTGTTACCATTGGATAGAGATATAGCAGGTAGGCATCTGCATTACTTGGTGATATCATATCATCGACAAGGAATTGCGGGGAAGGGTGAGCATGTTACATTAGATCGCCTGGATCACACCAGCAAGACGAGGCAACTAATCAAACACTAATAAAATATGATCAATTCACAAACGGCAATAGATGATTTTGTAGCAATCATGCGGATGTAGACAGTGACAGTGAATGTGCACTAGAGACAGTGGTTGATGCTAGTCAGGACCTATTGAACATCTTGAAGGAACTCAGAATACAGAGCATATCACCAGCAAAAATGGTGCTTGAAGGGAAGTAAAAGGCATGGCCTGTAGCGATGTCCAACAATCGAGAACTTCCATTTCAGAGCCTATATCCATGATGGGTCGTACCTTGAAATGGGGTTATGATCCCAATCTACTCTTAGATCAACGGCCAGTCATACGTACAACCCTTTATGTATGAAAGATTATGAAATTCATCATTGTGGGAACCGACTTGGAGATTCAGCATTTTGATACACCCAAAATGAAGCAGTACAGGGTCAGGCTGCAACTTGGTGACCAGCTGGTGGTGGCCTATGGGACCATCATGTAAATTCCTCATGGATAATGTTTTCATCCCCAATTGCTGGAAACGTCAGGTTGGAATGGTTGGAACCTTGAAAAATTATTGTTCATCAACTATATATATATAGATATGTATAGATATTTTATTATATTATATTATAACATGCATATATATATATATATACATATCACAATAGATTATTGATGGTTTACCCATGTAATTGATGGTGAACTTGCTATTGAGAGACCATTTTCCGCGGATGCCGCTGCGGCACTGGATGGAAGTTATCGCAATCTTCGCTATCCTGACCCATGTGGCCACTACCTCAGCAGGGGTGAGGTCCTGGTGATCAGTACCTCAGCCGCTAACCTGTGACGCAATTTATGGGATAAGCGACATGAAGACTGACCAGGCGCAACAACAGATCAGTGGGATATTCCTCCAAGTTGTACACAATCAACATAGCTGGCTTAACGGTTGCTCAACTTTCCATTTCTCGTCAAACCACCGATGTTGAACACAGTGAAATCCCCAATTCTGTTTCAAAGCCAACATTTTGCTGAGTTCCACAAGACATGATGTACTGCCACAAAGCCCTTACCCGAGTTTGTTTGAGGCACATAGGATGGCCGGCAAGGGTCTCATGACTCGGCCTGGCAATGACATCGCAATGGATTGGTCGGATTGGTAGGGAATTCTCATATTGAATTTGTCAGGTCATGCAAAATTCTCCGAATTTTGAGACCTTGGACATTGCGAATCAAGATACTGTGATGGACATCCTCATGAGATGTGGAACATATGTGTCAACCATATGTCAATTGCAAACAAACCGATCAACCCAGCTTTTTTTTTTGATCCATGGGTGTTTTGGCCCATTGATTACCATTGAAATCGCCTCTGGAAGCAGCCCTCTGCTTTTGCTGTCGTAGGACGCGATTCCTGAGGGGCTGGAGGTTTTGCAAAGACCTGGCCTTTTTTTTGGGAAGGGCAAATCCTTCCACTGGGTACAAAAACAAATTTCAAATCGATCAGCCTTCACAGTCCATTCGAGTTCGATGCTGAGGCTGCTGAGTAGCTGGATGAAGTTTAACTTCTCCATATGCATCTTGAGCTGATGTTGAGCTTCGGTCTGAGATTCTCGTGATTCAGCATACAAGCCTCGCAGATTTCTTCAAAAAACCCGAAGCTGACTCGCAAAACCAAGAGCTTGTACGTTTTCGTTATTGATCTTTGTCCAACTCTTATCAGGTCTTGTTAAACCCCTAATCTTCAGGGAAGTATCCTGCGGGTAGTGTAGTTGAGAGCCTCAATGTTGGAACATGAATTGAATCTGGGAAAGCTAACGTTGATAGCAATGGTTGGAGAAGGGACAGGATATGTCTGATTCCAAAAAAATCCATTAGGAGGGTAATATCAAGCCGGTAAAATCAAGCCATCAGTGGCTCATCTGTTGAATCCCGTCTTTTTCCCGCATGTGTTGGTGTTATTATTTCCGCAACGATTTGACCAAGGTGCTACACATCTGAAGGATGGATGAAACATGTGCAATCGCGGTCATCCTCAGGGCTGATGCCAAAAATGGCAACATCTTTCCGAAATGCAACAAACATATGCAAAACCATAAATTATGAATAAAGTCCTTGCCAGATGCAGATCCTTCCAATGCAACTGGCATGGTGTTAAGAAACCATCAAACAATGATTTTTCTCCAAGTCTCTGATGCGGCAGCAAATCTAGACTGAGGGCAATGGTTGATGCAGCACCACTAGCAGTGATGTGGATGGTTATATCCATAGCACCTTGGATAGGAAAACGTGGCAAAAAGAACAGGTCTTCACGGGGCACTGCTCCTCAGGACAACCACAAACCTCACAGATCCGTGGTTTGCTGTAGATTTTTCCATCATTTTCCCCGATGATTTCGGACTTTCCACGACTTTTCTGGCCCAAAAAAGGGCTGCCATTGGTTTCAACCCATCCTACGTTTTTCGCCAAGGACACTTTCGAGAACGACCCGTTTTGGAACGCTTCGACGTTCTGGATTTGAAGCCACATTTGCTGCAGGAAAATCGGGCGCAGATGTGGAAAACCCAGCATTCATAAATCCTTTCACTTGGGAAGTCATGGCTTTTCTACATCTATGTTAGTTCATCCTGTGGTAACGCTAGAAGATGACCAAGCATTCGTAACTTTGACCCATCCCCACTTGTCCATGATCCGAAGTGAACTTCACGGATTCATCAAGCCATGGTGGTTACCGGGGGTGGCTATCTTGAAACATCATCTGCACTTGAAATGGATACACATTATTTTTTCGAGCTCAGAGGCTTCTCAATCGGACATTCTTTTTTCATATCTATCTATAGATCTGTCTCTAAACGTCGTATATACAGTAGAGATATATATATATATACACATACACAGATGATTCTTCATGTACATAGTGTCTGCATAGATTTTTTGGACGTCTCTTTGGGTTTCCCTGTCCAAACAAAAAGGAGATGCTGGTGCCTCCGATGCTGGGAAACTCGTCCAGATCGGCGAGCTGGTAGTTGGCCTGGAAGGGTCCCACGACAGGATGGTGCCCAGTGATGTGAATATTGGTTTAGATTCACCACATGAATACTATGGTTAACTATGGTTTATGGTAGATATAACTATGGTTTATTATAAGCCCCATGAATACTATAGTTTAATATCTACCATAAACCATAGAATTCAACCACAAAAATATCTCAACTGAACGCTATGGATGGGGCCCTCGAAAACCCCGATTCTTTTGGCATCGCCAAACTTGGACAGTTTGCCAGAAAGGGAAGAACCCATTTTACATCATCAAATGATGGTTTCAAGCCAGAAGAGATTAGTACACTGGCATAAGCATCCCATCTGTTTTGACAACACGAACAGGTGAATGTGTTCACATATGGCGGCCATGGGTGGAAGCAACTGATAGCAGCTCCTTAACAGTGGATAGTTCACTGGAACCCAGAAAAATGATCCCTTTCACTACCATGGTTACCATGATGATTCCAAGTGATATAGCGAATCCATATTAATTTACTGAGGTATCATTTTATGAATATGTGTTATGTTACTGGGTAATATTTTATAGATGGTAAACATCCATAAAAAAAAGAGTATGTTCCATCATGTATTGAAAGTTGCAGAATTCTTCAACAAATTCGATTACCCAATGGAACTCCTCAGATCTTCCCAAGGAATCCCATTGAACAACCGAACGCATTTGTGATCAATATATACGTGTGTGTATGTACATGTATATGTACATGTATATGTATATGTACATGTATATGTAAATTATATGTATGTGGATGTGTATGTGTCTGTGTATCTCTGTGTATGTCTGCCTGTCTGTTTGTATGCATGTATGTATGTTCCCCGAATTTATCTCACTTTTTGCATGTTGTTTTCCGATCAAACACGCCAATTTTTTGTGGTCACCTAAGGCCCAAACCAAGCGCTGTTCATGTGGTACCTGCTGGGATTCCACAGAGTGGGACTCCAATGGTTACTGTGGCTCTGGGAGACAATTCGATACAAAACCGCCATCAAAAACCACAGATTCCTTCGCATTTTTTTGGTGTGTTTAGTAGGACATCTTCCGATTGTATTGGTCTGCGATGTCAGAAGTTGAATTCTATATATATATATATAAAACATGTTCTTATGACAATATTGGGTTTGTTCAAGATTAATTAAGGATGCAGAAAAATATCCAATGATATTTCAGCATAGTTCCGCTCTCCGAATCTATGGGATCGGGCGGCTCCACTTTTTTCAGCGACTCGCAGGGTTTTGTTCCTCAAGATGGCACCCAAGTCGTGGCCAGTGCAATGGGGAACATTTTTTTCCAATTTCGAATGGACAAAGCACTGGACAAAGTTCTCAAAGTTTTCTGATCTCATTCCATCCCCCTGGAATCCACAAATCTAGTGCGAGCGCTGAAACACGGGTGAAGCCGCTCAGACAGCATTGTGCAGATGACGACGGCCGTACTTGTCGCGCCAGAAGTAGCACATGGAGCCGCCTGCCAGCAGCCTGGCATGGGTGATTTAGATCGCACTGTGATCATATCTGGTATCTTCTGCCACCAGGATGGAACTTTTCGTAGCAATTTTAAGGGCTAGATCAATGATTGGTCAAGAAATTGCCAGGTCTTGTGTTCACGGCCCTCATATGGTATGGGGGGTTGCCCCCCCAACAACCCCCCAGAAGCATACTGTATACACTTGCACATACACATACTACATACGTACACACACATGTATATATATATTTACATTTATTTAAATATAATATATATATATATATATTTAAATTACTTACGTATACATATAGGGACCATCACCATCTCGGAGGGGAGGGGGGGACCACCAAACGCTGGGTCATATATACATTTGTATATATATATATTTACATATGTACATGGTATAAACATATAAACTTATACACATATGTATTTGCATATGTATTTGTATATGCCCACCACACCACTTCATCTGCGGATGAAAGACGTTTCACCAATGTTGCCGGTGCTAAGGTGGATGGCTTTACTCAAAATCGATGCCGTGTACTGGAACGATCTGGATCGAAAAATGGCAAATTAATGCGGAAAACCCACAGCATCACATAGCCGGGAGATTTCATCATTGATTCATAGATTCACCATTTTGCTAGTTGAAGTGGATTAATTTTAGAAATGGTGAATCTCACATCTCACATATTCCATTGATTCTCCACTGCGTCGCCATTCATTCTATATTCCACAGCCATTGGAATCCAGTGGAACACATCTCCGAGCAACGTCATGAGAGCAGTGAGGACGTAGAGCCTTGGTTCATGGGATCATGGGCCTAGAAAAAATATGACACTGATCTTGACCATATATTAGTGTCACACACACACATATATTATATTTGTATATATAAATATATTTGTATATATATATTTGTAAATATATGTTCATATATATATATTTGTATGTCTATATATATATATATGTATGTATGTCTATATATATATATTTGTGTTGATATAAATGCAATATACATCCCAATACATCCCAAAGCGGATTCTTTGGTACTCCCGGGATCAACGGTTCAGGTGGCATGGAGACGAAGAGATCCAGGACCACATTGTTTGAAGTACCTCCGCTCCGCTCCCACTGCTGATGGCTTCTGTCAAATCGAATCACAACTAATGGGCTAAAATACTTTAAATTCTACAGGATGGGGCCCCAAAACGATATGTTTGTTGATTTAAAACCCCATCTAAATATATTTATAAGTATCATACACTACTGTTTTTATAGTTACACACCAACTTAGCTAATTATGGGGCCCCATCCTGTATGACCATCGTAATAAATCGGGTATGCCCCATGTCTGGACAAGACCATATCTCTGCGTTTAGATGGGTTTATAAGCACAGTAGAATTCAATCAGGGCAGTCTGTCGGTGGTGTTACCCGTTCAGAATCTCATCGTTGCAGCTCATTAGGGGCGTTGGCGAGAGCTTCAGCGGGTTTCATGCTCAAACCCAGGCTGTTGCCCGTTGATAACCTTTTTTTTGAACCCCCATTTTGGATGGAGCACCCCAAGTTGTCTAGTAATTCAGTGCCATAAAATGGATATCGGAAAATTTCGCCAGAAAAACCAAAACCCAAGTATCATATGGTTGATTCGGTCCCACCTGCAAGGGGGCCAAAGCTCTGATACATCAGCAGGCCCACGGTGACCACATATCCTAAGCGGAAAGTTTTTGGACGATTTTTTTGTTTTTTGGATTTATTATGATTTATGAGATCTCGATGTCAGAGAGAAAATGAGAAATTTCACACTCTTCACCAGCAAGTGGGCATAGCAGGCCCTTATGCCCGGTACCAACCAGTTGCATTGGATAAGATGCTCCTCTGTCAGGTACCCAAAAGGATGATCCAAATGATCGCTGGATATCCATTGATTTCTTGCGCATCGACTTATGAAACATCACCCAAAACCATGATGATTCATCACTGAACACCCTATTGATCAATCAACGTTGATATTTTGCAATTTCTTTCTCTCTGCAAGTCGATCACTGCCACGCCACCGAAGAAGTCTGAGGCATAGATCAGAAACGAACAGGTACCTCTCCGCACCAAAAAACCGATTGGTAAGTGGCTACCGCAAGTGGGATGTCCCTTGCTAAAAGCTGAGATCGCCAAGGTAGCTGAGAACTTCGCATTGGAAATCAGATTTTGAGGGTTCCATGTTGGTTTAGGGGGATAATTCCCAATTGTCGAGTCACATGGGAGTTGGATTACAACCCAGCAACGACCAACAAAAATTGTAGTCTTACTGGTGCTTAGTAGGGAACGGGGGAATGATGCATAACATGTAATAACTATTAACAATCATCCCGTTCCCCCATGCCCTACTAAGCACCAGCAAGTAGTTGCCCAATTTAATCCCAATTTTGGGATGGGTTTTACCAGGGTAAACCCCCGTGCCTTCTGCTCGCGTGACAGCAAAAATGCGCTCGTTTAACCTGAACGTCACGACACTTGGAACGGGTGGAAACATTCAGAACGAAGTCCCTTCCCATCCTCAAACAGTTGCTTCCTCATATCTTGTCCAGGGGTTTCCATAAATGGGGATACCCCAAATTCGCTGGATGGTTTATTTCATGGAAAATCCCCATCTAACATGGATGATTTTGGGGGTACCCTCATTTGAGGAAATCTCCATATGAATATAACATTGTTGAGATTTACCCTCCAGTAATCAGCTCCATGGCTTGCTGGAAAATTCCCCGTTTATAGATGATTTTCCCAGCTAGAAACCTCCATTTTTAGGGGGTTTCCCATTGCCATGTTTGATTGGCAAAGGGCATCCCCAAAACCTGAACTACGCCTAGGGCTGCTTTTGACCCATGGCTGTCAGGGTTTTCTGACAACTTCTCAGGGGAGATGTGGATTTAACCCATGGATTTTAGCGGGGAAACACCATCTGGAAGAGAGCCATCTTCAGTTTCGCCAAGGGCTTTCCGAAAAACTGCTCTGACTTTCAGTTGCTTCATCCAAGAAGTCCCCAACTCACCAGCTGCTTCAATCCCGAGTGGCGCCATGCTCAACTTTTCGAATGTTCATAGATGTTCATAGTTACTTCACCTAACTCATCTTGAATGGCTTAGATAACCATTCTGATAGTTCATGACTCATCACCCATTCACGGCCAAAAACACACTGAATTCCAGGAAACGGCGCATTCAGGACGCTGTAGGCCGCGTAGAAGGCAGCAGAGTAGAGCCTGGCATCCCGGCATCGCAAGTGGTACACCCCAGTGATAGGGACCCACGGAAACCCCCAGACTAGTGAGTTGTAAGCCACTGGAATGCAGCCCTAAAATGTATACGTATGAGATTCGACATGGGATCATGTGTAAAAAATGCCCGATTGCAATAAGGGGTGTCTATAGGATACACCGTAAGGTACATGCAAATTTGAGCATGTATACTTTACATATGTGCAAGTATGCATGCATGGATGTATGGATCTATGTGCATGGATGCATGCATGCATGCGTGTCAATGTATGTACAAAATGGATGCAGTATTTTTGCACCAACCAAGTAGGTTTCATGTTTTTTTTGGATCAAAACGATTTTCTACCCTGGTTTTGACAGTGAAATCACAAGGTTATCCCATCAAAATCGCCATGTAGGCTGGATTAAAGGGCACGCTACATATCCTGTGGCGCAAGACATTGCCAAGAGGAAAAGAAACACCAAATTGGTTCAGCCACCCGTAAATCATAAACCCGGGTTGAAAGGGATGTGAGGAGGAAACACCATACTCATATCAAGGTCGGGAACAGGAGCCTCTCATCAACCAAGACCAAACTGGACATCAGAACTAGACGACGGATGGCCCGAGAGCGTAGAGGAGCAGGGTCTTCTATTGTTAGTATGGAGACACCAAATGACAGGACAATATATTGAAGATGTATTATAGGCAGACAAGAAGAGGAGTATCAAGACAATATAGCTATTACACACAGACGCTTTTACAAACAGACGATTCTACACACAGACGCCTTTACACACGAACACTTTTACACACAGACGCTTTTACACACAGACGCTTTTACACAGAGACGTTTTTACACACAGACGCTTTTACACACAAACGCTTTTACACACAGACGCTTTTACACACAAACACTTTGACACACAAACACTTTTGCACACAAAAGCTTTGACACACAGACGCGTTTACACACT
>Ga0126342_10007305_pt1 | contig 19701 bp, 21 predicted proteins | sample Cyp1metagenome_FD_92528 | JGI IMG/M metagenome (GOLD analysis project Ga0126342, IMG submission 92528) | Coral microbial communities from Lord Howe Island, Old Settlement Bay, Australia - Cyphastrea 1 metagenome | ecosystem: Host-associated > Invertebrates > Cnidaria > Coral ... | reverse complement strand
TTAACCATCATTAACCATCATTAACCATTGGTTAACCATCATTAACCATCATTAACCATCATTAACCATCATTAACCATTGGTTAACCATCATTAACCATCATTAACCATCATTAACCATCATTAACCATCATTAACCATTGGTTAACCATTGGTTAACCATCATTAACCATCATTAACCATCATTAACCATCATTAACCATCATGAACCATCATTAACCATTTGTTAACCATCATTAACCATCATTAACCATCATTAACCATCATTAACCATCATTAACCATTGGTTAACCATTGATTAACCATCATTAACCATCATTAACCATCATTAACCATCATTAACCATCATTAACCATCATTAACCATCATTAACCATCATGAACCATCATTAACCATTGGTTAATAAACATTAATAATCCAAGAAGTCTAAAAGGTGTGGTTCCTTGTCTGGTCAAATTTTTGTCACAGTTCAGGTCTGATATTCCAAGGATCTGCTGATACAGACGCAGCAGTCAGTTCTTGGACGTTTCCAGTTGCGCCTTTCTCCGGAAGTCAGGACTTGCTGAAAGATCCGGACTTCATCCTGGCGGCCATCCGCAGCAACCCCTGGGCACTGGCTCTGGCACCAGCAGAGATGCAGAAAAATCGAGACTTTCTGTTGAAGGTGCGGTGAACGACCACGGTGAACCGCCACGGTTGGTCACATCATGGTCACATACCATCCCATATCCCTACTGAGAGGGCTGGATTTTTTGAAATTGAAATAATATGAGGATGGGATGTGACCATGATGCCACTACTGTAGTATTTCAATAGTAGGAATAGTAGTATAGTATCAAAATACTTTCAATTGAAATAATATATAGTAGTGATATAGTAGTGGAAGTAGTATTAGTGGTGGCACGCTGGTTATGATGCTGTTCAGCGCTGTTCAGCTAGGTGGTGGCAACGCGGGGAGATGCTTTGTATATCATCCCGGCAGAGTTCTGCGACAAGGAGATTGTGTTGGCTGCGGTTAAGCAGTTGCTTGGACCATTGGAGTAGGACGGCCATTTCTTCTGCTCTTAGGAATTGGTGTTCTTCAAGTTGTTTCCACCCTCCAATAGGGATAATATATTATGATAACATATGATCATATGTGTTGCTTAGTAGAGGCGGTCACTCGGTGTTGTACTTCGCAACCTGGATGAACTCGGGGTTTCCATCCAGATCCCATCCAGATCCGAGGTGTGGTGACGCCTTGGAGTTGCTCCCGGAGGACTCCCCGCTGCTGGAGGATCGGCATGTGATCCATGCGGCCGTGACGCAGGGATCCGCGGACATTCCCAAGGTGCATGGGAAAACCATGGGGAAACCATGGGGAAACTGTGGAAAAATCATAGGGAGACCAGAAATGCCACCAAAATCCACCAAATATGTCCAGGTTTGGGATGTGGGCTGGGTCTTCTTGTTTTCTTGTTGTCAAAGGTCTTTTGAAGAAACAGTTCCAACAGCAACCATAGATTGCTATGACAATTGGTTTGGGGGGCCAAATTTCACTATCTCAGCAGGTTCCACGCATGTTTCCGGCAGACTTAGTGCTAAAGGTTCATACAGTCATACAATAGGTGACCAGTGCAACCTGTCTCATGTTCCAGCCAAAGTGTCAAAGTGAAGTGTGGGAAAATGGATGATGAAAATGTCAACGAAGCTCTTACAAAAATGATCAAGATTTCAACTTCTCAAAGTGCGATTGATATTTGGAAGATCCATAATAAAGTATCGTTAAGGGTCATAAGTAGTCATAAGGTATCATCTGAAGTATCTGAAGTATCTGAAGCACAAAATGTCTGCGCCTCTGTGTAGGCATGGGGTGGAGACCGAGAGCTTTTGTTGTTGGCCATCCAGCGAGATGGTTTGCTGCTGGAGCGCGGCAGCGCAGCACTGAAAGATGACCCAGAGGCAAACTTCGGAACCCAAGTTCTTTTGGGGGTTCAACAGCTGAAACTTGATGAAAACCAAAAAAAACTCGTAAGTGTGTCGAAGTGTGTCGAAACACGCGATTTCATTAAGAGAAGATGATGGATTTCGCGTCAGGTCGTCCTCACTGCAGTGCAGCAGAATGGTAATGCCTTCAAGCAGCTGGGCACGGATCGATGAAAAAAGTGTGAAAAAAGTCATCAAAGTATATCAAAATCAAAAAAAACATCAAAGATCTCGTATTATATCAGTAATCTGATCAGTATATCAGTATTACTATCTGATAATAATATCAGTATTACTATCCTGATTCATTTGCGATCACATTCATCCTGAGCTGTGATCAGTGGATCTATGGATGCCAAGGTCGGCGTCGAACAGGCTTCGCTCCAAAAGGCGCCCTGCAATAGGGAAGACCTGTGGGTCCTGGTTTGAAAGAGGTCACTGAGGTCATGTCATTAACATTCTAAGTTTTTCATTAACCAAGGCTCAGTAGAATATGAACAAAGAATATGATCACGATTGAACAGGATGCATACAGATGCATACAGGATGCCTCACTGTCGCCAGGAGCTTTATTTTTGAGGCCACCAAGATCAGCGCCGATGTGGTGAAACACGTGTCTTGGCAAATCAGATCTGATGAGAGCCAGACTCACTAACATCCACTGCCATTCTGATCCAATCTGATCCAATCTGATCCAATCTGCCACTTAGATCTGCTTAGTACTGACTGTGCATATCCGTGTCTTAGATGTCGAAAGTCGTGGCCAAGAGAGATCACAGCTGCGGTTCGTTGATTTCCTGTCGGTGGTCGGTGTGTCGTTGCCATAGGTTTCCCCTCTTCATCGAACGGATACGACCTTTGTGGCGTTGCTTCAGCGCATCGCTTCCGGTCAGGAGGCAGGAAGTGCCCAATGTGGCGATGCATTGTAGGAATATGGAATATTGGAAGACCCATCAATTCACAGACGGGAAAGGTGAAAACAGGTGAAAACCATTATTTCCAATTTGGAAAGGTTAAAATATGTTAAAATCATTGAAAAACAAATTGGAAAACCATGGCGTATCACACTGCGCATCCTCGTTTGCATCTCCAATGTTCTGCAGGTCAGTGAGGAGGAAGCGTCGAAGATTTGCCAAGGAAGACATGAAGATCAGTTGCTGAAGAGTTACTTGCTGAGTGAAATCAGAACTTCGACACCGGAAAGCAAGGTAAGGTGAAGGACACTGGAGGCGTGCCTTGAATGGAGAAGACTGCCAGCTACTTTTTGTTGCTTCCGTTTCTGTTTTCAACACAACTTTCTAATGGCAAGGATTTTTTTGCCATTCAGTTAACGAGTTGGGCCAAGACGCCTGGCTGTGAACCAAAGGTTCCGGCTCCGTCAATGCTTAAGCTGGGTTAGTTTCCCAGCTTTCCAGCTGGTTCCTCCCGTATGGCCAAGCCAAATTGGAAAAAGGTCGGCAGTTGATGATGGACTCCGCACACCGAAGAACATCTTCTTGGATGGTTGCAGTTAATGCACGCTGGAAAATGCTATAAATACAACACGCTTTAGCCTCAGGATAGCCCTCAGGCCGTTGTATACGGTGTTTTTAATATGTATTGTGCAACAAGTTTCATGCAGCACGCAAATACCATTGGATATGAGCTTCAAACAGCAAGAAAGACAGTAATTGACAATGTCCTTGGGCTTGCCTGTAAATATTTATATACGCTTTGCGCGAATCCACCCTTCAAGAACATCACTATTTCACGACATTGCCAAAGCAAAAGCCGCTGTAAACATGTAGTGTGCTCTTTTCCTTCCATTGCAAACATGGACAAGAAACAGTTGAAGATCATTTTGTCTATTTCCCCAAGCAGTCTATTGTTGGGCTGGGTTTTTTTCCTCCATTCAAAAGAGTCACATCCTCGGGTCCGAGAATTTTCAAAATTCTGTTGCTGTCGTTGTTGTCCTTGTCGCTGCTGTTCTTGCAGCTGTTCGAGCAACACCAAAAGCCACTATTCATCACTATTCCCTGAAGCGTTTTCCCCCGTGTTCCTACGGACAGACATGTTCAAATATCGCCAGATTGTGGGTTTTTTTGGGGTTTATAGGCAGATATGAATATAATATAGCCATTGGATGATGTAGCCATTTTATGTTCAAATATAGCCATTGAGTATAGCCAGATATGTGAACCAATGGGTTTTCAGTGGCTCAATGGATCGCCAGGCCTCGGTCCAAAGATGGCTGCTACGGAGAAGTCTTCACCGGATGGAGAGAAAGGTGCGCCAGGAAAAGCTGTGCCTTTTGTAAGTTACCCTCTGGTGAACTAACATAGCAATTGAAAATGGCCATTTATAGTGGATTTTCCCATTAAAAATGGTGATTTTCAATAGCTATGTTAAATTACCAGAGGGTAAGTTAGTTATCGTGAATCTGCGCCAGACATTTCGTTGCTAAGTCGATGTCGATGATGGAAACTCCTGAAGTCAGGCGGTGGAGATCATCGGTCGATTCATGCGTGGCTGCTTGGCACGCCGGCGATTGCGGGGCGGCCAAGATGATTGCTGCACCATGCACCGATCTATCCGATATGATCCGATGTGTACCGATGAATCAAAGACTTATGTCACTTATGTCGATCAAAGTGGCCAAAGCCTTGGTGTGAGGTTTTACAACGTGGCAAAGTTCCACGAGCGCGGGGCTCCAGTGCAGAGATGACAGTCCCAGAATTTGCGAAAGGGAGCACATGAAGCATGCACGGCTTGCACCACGGAAACTCCATGGCAGTTTGGGATGACCAACATTGACCAACAACTTATAGATCCCAGATGCAACAAGCCTTATTGAGACAAGCGCTAAAATGGTTTTTGTGTGAACGTTGGATGTGACGCCGGAATGGCCAAGGTCTTCGGCGTTTTATTTTCCGGAACACCACGCCTGGGAGGTGAGACAGTCGAAACTGTTATGTCGAATTTGCAGTGACATGCTGTGGCTGCTTGTGGCCATGATACATCATGATACATCATGATACCACTGGTGGTTTGGAACGTTTTTTATTTTCCCATATACTGGGAATATTGTAATCCCATTATTTTTCAGAGGGGTTCAAACCACCAACCAGACCGTCGACCTGTGCAGTTCCATGTGGTTTGCAACATGGTTCTCCGAGCCCATGGATTTCCGTGTGAAACTGAGCGATGGACGATGAAAAGTGATGAAAACAGATGGAGAAGTGCAAAAAATGGACCTTATCATGCCCATGTTTCTTTTGAAAGCTGGAACTGTGTGCGAATTCGAAGATTTCGAAGCGTTGAACATGGGACATCAATGGAATGATTCATTTTCACTGGGTTTGCAGTTTAGAGTGTTTAGAGCGCCCAGGGTCCTGCCACCAGATCATGTCTTCGAGGTTCGCGACAATGACAATGATCATCAAACATCATGAAACATCATGAAACTGCATGGCCAACTGCATCGCCAACATCATGGCCAAACGGGGACTTTCGAAAGGACTCCGACATCATTGGTATTCGCTTCCCAGAGTTTGATGAGGTGGGATCTCTGTCTGGCAACAGCCATGGAAAGATCCACCATGCTATTAATAGGTAAACCATCTATTTCGATTAGGGCCATCTATACCATGGCTATGTTAGTCATAACCAGAGGGTAGTTAATAGTAATAATCATTCACTATCATTGGGGTTTACTATCATTCACTATGTTAATAATGATGTCATAGTGAAACATCATGTTGTTATCATGTTTTGCCAGATTAAATGAAGCTCTCGCTACCGTCTCGTGCACGATTTGTGCGACAGCTTTCTCTGACAAAAACACAGACCCTTGGCAACCGCGAGAGCCACAAAATCAGCGATCAGTCCAGTACATTGGTTCCCTGTTTCGTACGGCCACACTACACGAAAAATATCAACATGTTGCGCATGCCTGAGCAACGTGAACGACAAAAGCTACAAACAGAGCGCCTTGCATATTTTCTCACTGTCACCCTGATCGAATCTAATTCGCTTTTGAGTGAATTTGACACTTTCTCGTTGATTGACCATTGCTAGCTGAAGTTCTCCATTGACATTTGTCTGTGGTTTGTACGGAAGTTTCTCGATGGGGAAGCCTCGGAAATCTGCATCCGCGCAGTTTGGGATTTCAAATATTTCCAATATTCATTAGTGATTTTGATTGGAATAAGCAGATTTCTAGTGATAAACATTGGGATTTCAAATATTTCAAATATGTCAATCAAAATCACTAGAAATCTGCTTATTCCAATGAATTTCTGCCCGGAGGTTCCTCGAAGGCAAACGACCTTGTCTGAGCCTCGGGACGGCCATGGCGAGCGATGGGGAGCGATGGCGAGGTGGTCATGTCTTGGCCAAAAAAAAGGCCAGGGAATTTGGGGAAGAATACTTATAGTATAAACTTATAGTATAAATTTATAGATACTAGAGACTTAAAATTATAAGTATAAAATTATCTTATAGATATTAGATACTTAATTAGATATATTTATAGGCTTAGAAGTTTATGATGGTGGCATTGTTTTTTTCAAAAAAAAAAACGTTTTGCAGAAATCTAATTTTGAACCATACTCATGATACCCATGTGCTTGCTTAGGTTGAAGTTTTTAAGGCTGGCCAAGCGAGTGGTGGTTCGACCTCTACATTCCGGACGGTTCCCTCAACACCCATGGGATGGTCCTTTCCACCGATTGGTTGACCAGGTGGGATCGGATCTGTGGGATCTGTAGGGAACTTGTGAAGTTTTTTGATTGACAACCATTTGGATCATAGGAAATTGTCAACTGAGCATAGTTAGCAAATATATACATACTATATATATGTGTGTGTGTAGGATGTTGTATATATATAATTATATATATTCAGCACAGATTCTGCTAGCGCCCTGCAGGCTTCACCAGGCGTCCAATCTTCCCTGGACAAGGCATGGGCCATGACGGGTCATGGGGTGAGATCCAGCAGTGTGCACTCCGCGAGGTGAAACGACGTGGGGGCAATGTGAACAATCGAAGTCGTCAGGTGCACTTGGGCCATATCTTGGGCCATTGGATTGAACCATTGACTTGCCATGGGAATATCATGTGACCAACATGTCCAGATTTGGATCACAGATCACACAGATGGATCACAGATTCACCATGGCGTTTCTTCACCATTGACGCCAGACGTGAACTGAGGCCTTTCGGCTGTCTTGCTGCCCTGGCGAGCACCCGATTCGACTAAAGGCATGGCGCGACAGAGATGTGTTCGGCAAGTTGATGGTGTGCCTGCTTTGTTCAGTTGCAGGAGAACTGCACCAACGAATGTTTGGTGCTGAAGGTGCGAAACTCTGGCACTGAACTGGAACTCTTTGATTTTGAGTTTGGAACTGTTGAGATCTGTTATCAGTATGTCATCAGTATGTTGACTTTGTTTTTCTTCCAGTTTGGCCCTCCACTTAGATTGCAGGATTTGATCAACGCTCCGGAGCACACCTGGCCAGAAGAGGTCGAAACCACATCGGTGACACCAATATCTCACCAGAGAAATCTATGTGAGCTGTGACCTCTGACCTGTCATGACATATAGAATTAATTTCTAGATATTTCATGATATTTCATGATATCATATATTCGGATATATATATATTCGTCTAATTCGGACATATTATTCGGACATAGTGACAATGACATTGACACATCTGCCAGGCCAAGAAGGATACCTTCCTCAGAGCCTTCGTCAAAGAGGTGCCACGGGTGACACGCCACGCCACACGGTAAACCGTTGAGGAAAACGCTGTCGCATGCTGTCGCCAGGCACAGTTGATCAAGCGCAAGACCTGGCACCCGTGCTGGGTGAAATCCAAAGCAGAGGCGCCGGTGCCGCAGAGCCGACGTTTTCTGAAACGTTTCTGGATCCTGATCTGCTTGAAGCATCGAGCGAAGCATCTTGAAGCGGATCGGCAGGTGGATCCCAGCGGCCTGCAGAACTACGCCCAAACTGCATGGTGCCTGCACAGAACTTGCACAGAACTTGCACAGAACTACAACTGCTCATTAGATCTCGATACGTGATATGCTTGTTCCTACTCGTACGTTTGCATAGCACAGGTGATAGGAGGTGGCTGCTTGAAAATCTACGGCCTGTCTTGCGGCTCAAATGTCTGCGCATGGATCATGAAGACTCAAAGGCCGTGTTTTCTTCGGTCATCGGTAGCATTGCATCGTGGGATGAGTATTGGCATTTTGCTTTTTACACCTGGTTTGATGATATGTATTATGTAAAGGCAGACTTCTGGCACTAACGTCAATCCATTCCATATTAGTGTAGATCCTTGTGTTCGAATTCATGGCGAAGTGCCTCGTTTGCGCCTCAGTTTTTCTCACATGGAATGGTCAGAACGGGAGCTGAGCCATGTTACTTGACCAGATGGCTTGAAAGGTTGCACGTCCGTGTCTGAAGGCCTGCAATTGTGTTGAATTGTGTTGAAACGTTTCTCATCTTTTGTGATCTCTTGTGCAATAGGGCTTCCACGCCCATCCGTGAACTCGTGAACGGAGCACTGGACAGGTGTTGCTTCTGCTCAGCCTTTGGGCTGGTGGAGGACCCTCTGAATTGGGTCCATGTTTACACAAGAATTGCTGTTCTGCCGTGTTCTGCCATCTCTTTATCTTTGAATTTTCAAATGTTGAAGGGGCTGGAGAAAGGGTTCAGCCAGGAGCCACTCTAGTCCGCCATGGGAGGATGAAAAGCCATGGACTATGGCAATCTGTTGCTTGGTCGTCCGTCAATGGGAAGGCAATCGATGGCCGTTTGCGCCTCTCCGGAAAGCTGTCCCTGTTGTGAGAAAAGCGGGTTTTTCATACTGAATCCTGAGACCAAGGTTAATAGCATGTTGAGTTGCGGCCCTAGTTGTCAATGTTGTCACGAGTAGCCAAGTGAACATAGTGAACTCTGATGAAGCTGTTTCAGGATTTTACCCCAGCTCAGTTGGGTGAACCGTTGGGGTTCAACGGTCCGAGGATGGATGATGGGCACCAACAAGGTGCAGGTGGAGTTCTTCGTGATGTCCAAGTGCGGGGCAACTCGGGTGTCACTGATGGCCGGCAGATTGCTGATGATGATATATTCCTGTGGATGAAACGGAGTTGACAGAAGTTGAGAAAAAAATTATGAAAAAGAAAAACAAACTAAAAACAAAGCCCACCAAGGCCCAGATGCAAAGGCCTGCGAGGATAGCTTCCTACCAGCCGTCGCCTCAATTCTCCGACTTCCCCCGACTTCCCCCGACTTCGACGCCGCGACGCCGCGTTCCGTCCAGGTCTTGCAGGATCTGAGATCGTTGGTCGATCTCAAGTTCACCTACATCGGAAGTGCAGAGGCTGTAAGAAGTGCTGGGAAACCTTTCATTATGGAACTTGAGTTTCTGTCAATGGTCTTTTGGCCATTGGAAGATTCTATTTATTTGACATGTTCAAGATATTCAAGTGAACTTCACAAAATGAACATTTTAGGAGGCTGATTTCCCGAGATGGCTTGTCAAAAGCAAATAGACAAAAATAGAAATTAGATGTGACATAGATGTGACATAGAGAAGCATCGATCGCTTCGGCGAAGCATGCTAAACAGATCGGTCAACAGTACATCCTGGCATGTTTCCCTGCCACTTCGCCCGCTTCAGCCATTGGTGCAGGGCCAAGAAGTGCAGTGCATGCACGGCCCGTCGGAATGCGAGGGCGACAAGCAGCGCCTCTGCATCCAGCAGGCAGACTGTCGAAGATGTTGAACATGTCGACGAGTCGTAAACTCATCTTTTCAACATTTGTCAATGGACAAATGGTTGCCTTCAGGATATCCTTTAGGATATCCTCATGGAAAATCCACCAATGGTTTATCCATTGGATAACTATGGTAAACTATGGTAAACCAGGTGATATCCTCAGGTAATGGATGCTTTACCATCTTTACCCTACCACCATATAGGCACCATATAGGCACCATATCATCCCCGCAACGCAGGTGGCATCTGTGGAGCACCTCATCTGCGCAGTGTCAGGATAGAGACCAGTCGGCCATCGCCAGCAATGGGGAGGCCATCAGCCACCAGTCGACTGGTCAAGGAAATTCATATGGGATCTGATCCAGAATCCCAACATATCCCAACCAATTGCTGATTATTGCTGATTATTGCTGATAGAAAAAGAATTCATGATACATCATGATACAGAATCCCAACAAGTGCTGTAAACATTGGGGTCACCACTGATGGTGGAGCCAAATAAGTGCAAAATATGGACGAGTAATGATGAATATGGGTGAAAAAGAAAGGTTCGATGGTATTTTCAACATGGCAAGCATGGTAACATGGCAACGTCATCATTCAATGGTCGGCAACTTGGAAGAACGTCACGGTGGAAACGATGAAAAGATGAGCATGCCTTGAAAATGGTTTGATGCTTACAAGATATCGCTCGCATTGTCTGCCAGGCCTGTGCTAAAGAGAGTTCATTTCTCAAAGAGGATCCGTTTGGCGGTGATTTCCGGCCAGCTGGAAGATGGGAGCAACGATTCTTCCGAACAAATGGCTGATTTGTTAGGAGGTTGATAGGTTGAATTCAGCAGCAACCTTGATATCTTATGAAATTCTTATTGCACTTATGATATTTGGTTGACTATGTTGACTTCATGAATGCAGCTGTTAGCCTCAAGTAAGCCTTAGCACAGTTGATGTAAGGGTACTTGGATGGCTGACGACCCCAGACCTTTGTCTGTTGATCACCATGCAACTTGCTCCGATCTTTCCTGTGAAGTGTCGGCCAGCCGGCGACGCGACGCGACCTTTGGCTCGCAGCTTCGGCATGTTGAATATGTTGATCATGTTTGATCAATGTTTCAATTCTGTTGTGATGGGTTTAGTGGCTTGTACGGGTTTGCCATAGAAGTATCAGATCTCTGTGCAGTTCTAACCTTTCTACTTCTGTTTTTCTTTTGCTTCCTGGACAGGTACCAGCCGTTTGCGACCGAAGACGCATCAGTTGCCGGGTTCCTTGAAACTCGGGGTGACCTTCATCGCTGGTGTCACAAAGGCCGAAGATCTTTGGACAGCGATCCCAATCTGATCCATGACCCACGGTGATACCACTCACCCTACTGATCAAACTTGGATACCTCAAAATTGGACGGCTTTAGAATGGCCAAATTCCGTGATTTTCAATATGTTTCAATCACCTAGCAATATCTAGCAATTGGTGAGTGTATCTCCCTGTCCAAATCTTTTCAAGCACCCTGACAGATCAAGCTCCCAAGACATCCAAGACGCAACGCTTGGAGAGCCCGGAGAGTCCGAAGAGCAGCGAAGATTGAGACCGTTGAGACCGTTGAGACCGGGTTGAAAAAGCCGCCGCATGATCCACGCTCCTACCGCGTGGTGCGACTGCCCAATGACCTGGAAGTCTTCTTGGCTTCCGATCCCGAAGCCGACATGGCAGCCGCCGCACTGTCCGTGCGTTGTGGCTGCTGAATTTGCAGGGGAATGATGGGAATGGAGGTGGAATGCAGGTGTGACAAGTGGTCAAGGTACTCGGTAGAACTCGGTAGGACTCGGTAGAACCCTAGAAGCTGAAAAGGGATCAGGAATTATAGTGATAAGCTATAGGCGGAGGTAGGAGGGATTGCATGCCTTAAAATTAATTAATTCCTTAAAATTCCTTAAAATTCTCATCATTTCTTCAGTTTGGTGAACTTTCGTCCGTAGTCTGAGGTTGTTTCAATGATCCCGCATCAACCTTGGGTCTGGCGCACCTGCATGAGCACATGCTGTTCCTGGGTTCAGAGAAATATCCGGAAGAAGACGAGTACTGCCGTTTTTTGGGTGAACATGCTGGAGGCCTGACATCCACATCCTCCACAGTTTCCTCAAATCGAAGACTTCAGATGTTGATGTTGTTTCAGATGTTGTTTCTGCTTTGGTCTTCGCAATCTCTTGTGGAAGATCGCAATCGCAGGTAGCAATGCCTACACCGAAGAAGAGTTCACTTGTTACTACTTCAGTGTGAATGCGGATTTTCTGGAAGGCGCTTTGGATCGCTTTTCACAGCTGTTTTTAGCAGCTGGGCTATTGCAGAGTTGTCAGGGCGAGCACAAAGCCAGAGCGAGGATGTCAGCATAGGAACAAGGGATAAAATCATATAAGTCATTGTTTAAGTCATATAAGTTTTTTTGTTTTCCACGATCTTACTGACTTTCCGTTTATCCTTCAGAGATTTCACAATTTTGTCCCCTAGTCTTCAGACACATTTTCCACTCCAACATGTTCCAGTTTGCGACAAATCCACCAATCTCAGGCACCCAGATTCGAAGTTTCCAGCCTGGAACGGGAGATCCAGGCAGTTGATGCTGAGAACACCAATTACTCCACTGACGATGTTTGGCGCGGAGTCATGCTGCACAAGATGACAGCAACTCGACTCGTGCTCGACTCGTGCTGAAACTAGAATTGCTGAAGTTCGTTGAATCCAGTATTGATGTCATTTGCATCTCCAACAAGGTGTAGTCTTCCTTGTTTTCTTGAAATGTTGAGAGTTGGATTTCTTTTTTTCCAATGTTTTTGATGTGGAAAACGGTCAAAACAGGTCGACGAGGATCATCCCTTCGCCCGTTTCGACGTGGGCACCTTCGAGACACTCCACGGGGATGCACCGCGGCAGACCCGGGAGGAACTCCTCCGCTGGAACCAACAGCACTATACGGCGGACAGGATGAAAGTCGTCATCGTCACTCGGAGCTCGGAACTGTCGGGAACTTCTGCAGATCAGGAACTCGCAATGTGTCAACTCCGTGTTAACACTTTGACTTTGCGAATACGAAGATGTTGAGAGTGCTCGGAAACGTTACTACAGTTACTACACTTACTACCTGTGTTGTTTGACGATAGGGTGATTTTTGGGAGAATTGACTGGTGATTTTGCCTTAGCGGCTCAGCGCCTAAGGTGGGATCGCAAAGCTTGGAAGAACTGCAGAACTTGGCGATGAGGTTTTTCTCCGCAGTCCGATGCTTTGATGCCGGCAGTTTTCAATTTTGACCCAACAATCCTGACGGTTTTTTTGGGATGTTTTTGGGATGTTTTTGGGATGTTTTGGGATGTTTTTTGGGATGTTTTTTGGGATGTTTTTTGGGATGTTTCTCCAGTTTCATCCAGCGAAATGTGGACCGTTGTTTCACCCCAGGAACTTCCCAGCGAGATGTGAAGCCGCCATCGGTGCCGTCGCCACTGCCTTGGGCATCGCTTGGTCGGGTGCTGCGCCGCATCCCGGTGAAGGACATCCGGAGCATCATGGCCTGCTGGCCGCTGCCACCGTCATCTGAACACCTCTTCACCAAGCCCGCTTTCACCTCAGATAGAAAGCAAAGATTGAACATATAGATATATATATATATATATAGATATCAATAGATATCATATATTAATTGATATATATTGAACTTCATACTTCACTTTGGGATACTTTTGGGACATGTTGAGAAAAGCAGGTTGAAACAGAATTTGGCGAAACTGTGCAAGTCTGTCAAAGGTGCAGTATTTGAGCCACTTTCTTGGACATGAGGGTGAAGGCGTGGTTTTTGGGTTGACCTGCCTTGGCAGCCTTGGGCTGTGAGTTGCTTCAAACTCCCAGAAATGGCCACAGGTTCCCTACACAGCATCTTGAATGCCAACGGATGGGTTGATGACCTCATTGCCGGAGCAGAGTATGACACTTGAAAAGTTTGGGCCGTGTCGGGCCATGTCGGGCCTTTTTATAACACTTCTGCATGCCATATCCACCATATCCTGCTTTCTGCCGTGTTCAATGTTTCCGATATCCGATATCCAGAGGGGTGAAACTCCAAGGAGTTCGAGAATCAGCAGCTGTTTGCTCTCAACATCATTTTGACACCAGAAGGAGACGAACACCAAGAGGTGCCTAGAAGCAGTGCAGCTGGATGCAGTTAGATGCACTTTAGCATATTTTAGCACAAGGGTGCTGAAATTCAATATTGATGAGATCTGACCACAGTATGACTTGCTTGTACCTGTTTAATTGTTTTACTCAGTTTGCTCAGTTTGCTCCTTGTTTTTTCTTCGTGCTCTATGGTCCGACGCAATATGCTGCATGTGCTGCATGTGCCGTGGCAGGAAATCCTTGGTTTGTTGTACCGCTACATCTCCTTGATCCGCGCAGCAGGGCCTCAGCAGGAAGTCTTCCAGGAGATCCGGAGGCACGTCCACGTCCCACGTCAGACATGGCAGGTCACGTGGGCTTGGCACTTGGGGTGGCACTTCCATGCACTTCACATCTTCACTTCCTCACATCTTCACTTCACGTCGAAGCATTTTGAAGTCAGTGACTGATTTTCTGATCGTGACTGCAGGTTGCAAGAGATCGCGTTTGCCTACAAGGCGCCGCAAGGAAAGGATGGCACACAATGAAACATGATGAAAATCCGTGAAACTTCAAACGCTTTTAAAGCGTACATTGTGAATTCATGTTAACTCAATGTACACTTAATGTATAAAATAAATTCCATGGCACTTGATAAATTAATGACATAACTTGATAAATTCCATGGCACTTGATGTATAAATCAATGACTCGACGATTTTTTGGCCAGGAGGACGAACCTGAAGCAGATGACTTCGCAGAGAAGGTGGCCATGGCCTTGCATCGAAGCTCGACATATTCTCCGACTGTCGTTGAAAGTCATCGTTTGAGTTGAATTTCCATTGAAAGTCCTGTATGTCAATGTGTCTAGTGACTAGGCTAGTGATATATATATATAGTGATATACTATGTCAATCTATGTCATATAATATAATGTCTAGAACATGATTTCTTGCAGGACGGACTGTATTCCAGCTCATTAAAGATATATCTTGCTTTTTGCTGCACAAATCTTTTTGGAGAAGTACCTGCAGAACCGTAGAAATGCTGTCGCTTTGGCAAAGGATATAGTCCAGAAGAAGCTTTACGTGGTCCTTTCGCGCTTGATGATTGGCAACCTGATGTGCTGCTTGTCGACTGACATGCAGCACTGACCTGTATTTAGTGAATTATTGGGCTCAACATAATGCCAGTTTCAAGCTGGAGTTGCCAACTTGGCCGCTCAAAGACTGAGGATCCAAAGGTATTTGGATTTGCTTGTGCCAGAGCGATGCCTCATATTCTCCACCAGTCCTTCCTTCACTACTACTGCTGAGTGGCAGCACGAAAAGTGCGGAGCTTACCCAAAAAAAACATGGAGCTGTCTGAGAGTAGAGATAAGCAATGATAATTGCAATCCCGGATCATCCAATCCAAAATCTGCGCCTGCGCATCTCAGGTGGTACGGCACAACGTTCCGGGAGGACGCCTTTAGCCCCGGTGATCTTCCAGGCTGGAGCTCTTTTCACACAAACTGTGACAAACTCTTTAGCAGACAGCATCTCTTACATTACACCCATTTCTCTTCCATTCTCTTTCTGTTTTTTTTTTTCGTTTTGGCGTCTCAAAGTCCGGAATCGGAAAAGTCGGTGACGTCTGCAAGGTGACTCCGGCTTGGAGCTTCCAGCTTTGAATCCCTTCGTTCCGCAGGATCTTCAACTCTTCGCAAGGACTATGACCAGATATGACCAGATATGACCAGATATGACCAGATATGACCAGATTGTCGGTTGTCCAAGTTGTCCAGTGATATCTTGTGATATTGGGGAAATTGCGACCATGACCAGGACCAGCGGAACGAGATTCCCAGCGGAAGCAACTATGCCTACTCTGTTGCTCTACAGAAACTGTGAAAACATCTGGTTGAAAGCGCTGGTAGCAAGTAGATGCAAGTAGATGCAAGTAGATTGAACAGGTTTTGGGCCACGGCAAATCGGCAAAGTCCAAGGCTGTCCGAACCGGAAATGGAGATGATGGAGATTTGGTACAAGATGGATCGCTCCTTCGGACTTCCCAGAGCCAATGTCATGGTGAGAGCATTGACGAATTCGTATCGCCTTGGACCCGACAGTGTGCGACACTTAATCTCAGCATGCAGCATATTGCAGCGCCACCCACGGATACGAAGAGATATCGCACTTTTGGCAAAGCCCAGGTCTCTGAACCTGTGCTGTTCTCCCTGTCCATGAGACCATGAGAAGTTACACAATAATCATACGCTTAGTTTTGCTTATCTTTTGCTTATCTTTCAATGTGCTTCCAGAACGCCTTTGTGAGCTGGTTTGAGGTCGTGATGATGCGCTTGTTCTGCGCCATGGTGGATGATGATTTGAGTTCCACGTTATATGATGCTCAGCTGGCGGGTTTGGACTACAAAATCGAGTTCTCAGATCATTTGCAGTTCTCCGTCTCCGGCTTTCACGACAAGCTGCCACGGCTCCTGACTGCTACTTGGCATAGCCTGGCGTAGCTGTGATCTGGCAAGGCGGTAAGATCGCAAGATCTGTGAAGATCCTAAGCCTTTAAGCTGCTCCTTGCATCTCGCTCCGACTTCACCTGAGGTTCTCGTTGAACGGTTTGAGGAGATGTACCTCGAAGTTCAAGAAGCAAAAGGTGCCTCAGTGCTGCATTCGGATGCTGCAGTGCAAGTGAAGATGCCATGGAGCTCCTAGATCGTCTCGATACTCAGAGGCAAGTCGTATTGATGGTTTGATCTCTGACGGACCTCAAACGAGTATGGAAATGAGGGGATCCCAGCTCTGTGAGATGCCTAGAAGATCGAAAGATATAGAAAGCAAGTTGAGCCCGTTGAGGTCGATGCCAAGTTCCGACTGCCAGGCAGATCCTATTGCAGGAATACGAGAATTTCACTCGGGAAGAGCCCTTGATTATCGCAGAATACTTCCTCTCGCAGGTCTTGTGACTTGGCAGAGACCAGATTTCTTTCAGATAAAGAATGATAAAAATGATCATTCAAAGAGAAACCATGATAAACCATCCACAGGGGTATTTCCGGATCTCTGTGGAGCTCAGATGCCATTTGGAAGGTGATATCACAGTAATTATCTGCCGTGGAATGTGTTGAGCAGTGTCAAACTGTGTCCAAAGACTCCGGGATCGACGCTGGGAGAATTTCTGCAGGAGTCGCGACGCTTGGAATTTTCAAGACTATCTACCAGTTCTCCGGTGCCTTGGACATCCGACCACCGCAAACAGAGAGCCGCAGAACGTAACATGTGGGAATATATGAATCAGACATATATCATACATATATATAAGACATATATGAGACATAGATGAGACATATATGAGACATATATGAGACATATATGAGACATATGGGTACTGATATGACAACCAACATGTCCAGTTCTAAGACTCTAAGGCGACCAATATCCCTTGTCCAACTGGGAAGTGCTCTGCAGATTGCATTGCAAGAAGTGAAGATCCAAGCGCTGGTGTGGCTTAGCCTCGGTTTGACACATGTTTTGCCACATTCAATGGATTGGTTTAAGGGAAAATCTACAGGAAACCATAGATTTTCCCATTAAATATGGGGGTTTCCTGCAAATTTTCCCTTCAACCAATCCATTGCCACATGTTTTGCCACTGGTTTTGCCACATCTTTTTTTTCGAGGCACGGCAATATCGAAGAACACGTAGCCGTGGCCTGCACGGAAGTCCTGCAGAAGATCCCAGGAGACGTGCTGCAGAAGGTGTGGCAGCAAGAAACCATTGAGTTGCCGCCGCAAAGCACCGTCTTCCAGATGGACCTAGATGAAAATCCGCAGCAGAAAACTGGGCTCAAATTGGAATGAGATATTTTATCATGTGTTGGACACACATATTGGACATTGAAATACCTTGGGTCTCTGAATCTGTTGACGTAGCCATGTTTGGTGCAATGGCGATTTCAGCTTGTATGGATCTTATGATTACAAGATCTAGTTTGACCTTTTCACTCCAGAATCACTCTGAGGAAAAACAGCTGTACAACGAACTTCTACCAAGTGGGTTCAGTTTCTCAGCTGAGATTTTGAAGAATCAGAGATGAGCAAGCCTGTGTGACACATGCGGACACATCCTGTGATTCAGTGATCACTGTGATCACACTGTGATCACTGTGATCATGTTATGATTTTCTTGGGCTGAAGATGGCTGATCTATGGACTCCTTTCATATCTTTCATCAGACTTGTGAATGTCCTGGAATGGTTCATTGCGTTGCTCTTGGCTTCCCGGGCACTTGAAGCGCCACTTGATATGCTCGGAAGTCTCAAAGTCTGAGCACTGGCAACTGATTTTTCCCAAGTGCTATGGTTCGATTCAGAAAATCTTTGCATTTGGGGATGCGAGGCCTCCGATCTGCGGCACGAGGCACAGTTGCTCTTCCTGTGCCACGCAGCGGAGCCTTCGGCATTTCAGCGCCTACGCACAGAGTCACTGGGTGAAAGCTGCGAAATCCTTAAGGAAACAGAGAAGATCAGAGAAAGTCTGAGAAAGCTTCTGATATCTTGTGATTCTGATTTTATCATGTGATATCTACTGATACGTTGTGATTCCTATGATTCCTATGCTCAAGAGTTGAAGATGTAGAGTGATTTGTGGGCCATCTCATGAAATATCAAAAATAGTGACCTGCACAGAATCCTTGCCAAAATCCTCCGGAGAGAGCACTCAGGCTGCAGCTGGGATACAATGTGGAGGCAGATGCTGAAACCAGTTGAAACCAGTTGGAATAGATACTATATGTATGCATTGCGCCAGCAGGGTCGTCCCGCAACGCTGTTCAAGCTATTAAGGTATTAGAATAAGCTATTAAGGTATTAAGCTATTAGAAGAAGCTATTCAGGTATTACGCTATTAAGGTATTAAGCTATTAGAATAAGCTATTCAGGTATTGAGCTATTAGAATAAGCTATTAAGGTTAGAATAAGCTATTAGAATAAGCTATCAAGGTATTAAGCTATTAGAATAAACTATTCAGGTATTAAGGTATTACGCTATTAAGGTATTAAGCTATTAGAATAAGCTATTAAGGTATTAAGCTATTAGAATAAGCTATTAAGGTATCAAGCTATTAGAATAAGCTATTAAGGTATTAAGCTATAAGAAGAAGCTATTAAGGTATTAAGCTAGTAGAATAAGCTAGTAAGGTATTAAGCTATTAAGGTATTAAGCTATTAGAATAAGCTATTAAGGTATTCAGCTATTAGAATAAGCTATTAAGGTATTAAGCTATTAGAATAAGCTATTCGGTATTAAGCTATAAGAACAAGCTATTAAGGTATTAAGCTATAAGAAAAAGCTATAAGGTATTAAGCTATTAAGGTATTAGGCTAGTAGAATAAGCTATTAAGGTATTAAGCTATTAGAATAAGCTATTAAGGTATTTAGCTATTAGAAGAAGCTATTAAGGTATTACGCTATTAAGATATTAAGCTATTAGAAGAAGCTTTTGAGGTATTAAGCTACTAGAATAAGTTATTAAGGTATTAAGCTACTAGAATAAGCTATTAAGGTATTAAGCTATTAGAATAAGCTATTACGGTTTTAAGCTATTAGAATAAGCTATTAAGGTATTAAGCTATTAGAATTAGGTATTAAGGTATTAAGCCATAAGAATAAGCTATTAAGGTACTAAGCTAGTAGAATAACCTTATTAAGGTATTAAGCTATTTGAATAAGCTATTAAGGTATTAAGCTATTAGAAGAAGCTATTAAGGTATTAAGCTATTAGAATAAGCTATTAAGGTATTAAGCTATTAGAATAAGCTTATTCA
>Ga0126342_10007304_pt1 | contig 19701 bp, 16 predicted proteins | sample Cyp1metagenome_FD_92528 | JGI IMG/M metagenome (GOLD analysis project Ga0126342, IMG submission 92528) | Coral microbial communities from Lord Howe Island, Old Settlement Bay, Australia - Cyphastrea 1 metagenome | ecosystem: Host-associated > Invertebrates > Cnidaria > Coral ... | reverse complement strand
TTTAGGTAATATATATAAATATATTAATAAACATATTTAATATAATATATTGTAAAAAATAGAGAGAGATATGAAATATATAACATAATATTTATTATATATATATGTACAATACATATAATATATTTAATGGAACGTATCAATAATATAATATAATATGAACATAATATGTATAACATATAATAATGTATATAATATACAAAATGTATAGTATATATACATATTAATATATAATATATGAAATATATAATTCATAATATATACATACAGTATTACATAAAATATGTTCTGATGGTTCTACCATTTCTTTCATGTACAATACCCTCCGATACTCAAACATGTCCGGCTGGAAAGTCCTCCATTTAGTTGGGGGACTTACCATGCCCATGTAAAAATATTACCAAAGGGTAAAACATCCCATCCCCCGGGGTCCCCCATATAATCCTATATATAACGAACACCTCATACATGGTCCCAAAATCCTCATACATGGGCGTTTAATAATTAAAATATGAACGGTGGAAAGGATTCACCATCCCATTCTTGAGCCCGCTAAGCCTCGTTGATTAATGACCCAAACGACACACTAGTTATGTGGCAGCCATTGCTGGCCTTGGGCGCCATCATGGGTGGCACCCCGGTATCTGCCAACCACGCCTTGGGTCACGCCCTCCATAGAAAGATAGAAAGGGATTCCTGACTATCATTGGGTTTATATGTATTTTTCTGAAAAGAATCCATTTTAGACTATAACCCTGGTAATGAATTACCATGATTTATCACAGATTTCTCACATGTGTTTTTCAATGATTTACTTGTCTATCGTTTTTCGGGTTGCTTCTTTTTGTGAAGGAAGTCGGAGTTGGCTGCGAAACATATGGTGGCTCACCCCAGAAATCGCGAGTGGACTAGTTCACCTAGGGTTAGTCCAGTTATAATGTGGGTTGTAACCCGCTTATAACAAATCTCATATTGCAGTCTTAAACTCAATTTTGGGAATGATGATGGTTGATGATGGTTGATGCTGGTTGATGCTGGTTGATGATGGTTGATGATGGTTGATGATGGTTGATGATCGTTGATGCTGGTTGATGCTGGTTGATGATGGTTGATGATGGTTGATGATCGTTGATGCTGGTTGATGCTGGTTGATGATGGTTGATGATCGTTGATGCTGGTTGATGCTGGTTGATGCTGGTTGATGATGGTTGATGATGGTTGATGATCGTTGATGCTGGTTGATGCTGGTTGATGATCGTTGATGATGGTTGATGATCGTTGATGCTGGTTGATGCTGGTTGATGATGGTTGATGATGGTTGATGATCGTTGATGCTGTTTGATGCTCGTTGATGCTGGTTGATGATCGTTGATGCTGGTTGATGATGGTTGATGATGGTTTAGAGGATGGTTGAAACTTCAATACCAAGATGTTGTATTGTCCAGATGTCAACCTTGGCCAGAACACAATGAGGATCAACTGGCTGGGGCAGCCATTTATTGGGCCGCCGATGTTGATGAACATTGGGGACTTGACCTCATTGAAACTTCAACAGCCCTGGGCCCAGGGATCACCAAGGATGGATGGGACCTTCACCATGGCTGAGGTCCAAACATGCTTGCCTAAGTGCGGCAGGATCAGGTTTTCAAAGTCCGAGAAGAGGCCACTGATTTTGGGATACCTACTATAAATCTACAAACTATTCCATGTTTGGGATACCCAAGTTTCACGGATCTTAATATCAGAGCGTTTGGCCTTGGCAGGAGAAATCTTCATGGTGGCCGAAAGAATCAAAACTTTGAGGGGCTTTGAGGGGCCTTATTGCTGCTTGCGGGTTTAGATACATGCGATTCGATGTCTCCACTCTACATTACACCAACATTCATATCATTCATAAACCGTAATATTATGTATAATATGTATTACTATTCCTATTACACTCATAAACTGTAAAATGATGATATATGATGTCTTAGATGTATTATGTATTTTCTGCCACAGTAATTTACATTTACACTAATTCAATGCATTTAACAAATGCTGCGGTGGCAACCGAAATGAATTACCTGGGTAAATAATACTATTTAACTAACCTGAATCGTGCAAACATTTGGGGATGAACTCCCTTATTAACCATGATTCCAGTGAGGGAGGACAGTGAGGTCTTTATAGTTTTCCCTGATTATTATACGTATAATTATAATTAATTATATATATACTGATTATGGTCACTAACTACAATAAGAGTTACTACTGTAATGATTGTTCAAAATGGTGATGAGTTACTCATCTTAGTCAATGTCGATTCCTCAGAATTATGGTCCATTTACGGAGGATTTACCGTAATATTTACCTATTGAGAAATGGTGGTGGCTTCCCATTCCACGTGGAATCGTTTTTTGTGCCAAGGTGCAAGCTTCAGCGATGGACATGCGTTTCGAGGGCTCCATCTGCATCAATTTGAAGATGAAGTCGATACCCACAGCCCTGGGGACGCGGCTGTTGACCAAAGAGTAAGTAGCCTCTGGTGATTTTAGAGTTGATTTATAGTTAATTTATAGTGAAAATGGCCATTCATATCCATTTATAGTTTATTTAAATTAATATTATAACTAGTGAAAATGGCCATAGAAATAGTTGATTTACCTATTAGACATGGTGATGTTCCATTGCTATGTTAGTTTACCAGAGGGTAATCTACAAAAAAGTTTCACATGCGCAGACGGAGACGAACAAATTTAAGAAAAAGGAAAAGCATTCGCGGAACCATCTGGAATCAGAGACTTTGAACATCTTTTAACCACACTTTGGAATCTCTTCCTGTCAGCGGTGCAGCATGGTGTAGCCCAGTTATCCCAACTCTGTGCATCGGGCACCCCTGACCGGACCCGAATCCAATTAATTCGCCACGGGACGAGAAGTTTGGGGTTTTCGTCTTGAAAAGCTCATCAAACTTTCCGCTCCTGCACCGGCTGCTGAAAGTTGAGACCACAGGCCGGTTCACAGGGATGGAACAAGAAAAGCCCATGGCGGATCAAAACATTGGGCAACTCAATAGTGGTTCATTGTCCATCTCAATTTGTCATGAAGATTCGAGAATCCATGCTGAACTGGGTGAATTTCAGGAAGAGTTGTGAACATTGGTTTTTAATGTCCGTCTCATTTTTCTTCCTATCATTTGACATATGCATACAGTATATAGTGGTTTTCACGGTTCGTTTTCCATTTACTGTATATTATTCTGTGAAAATGTTTGATATTAGGTGAATCTTCCTTAGCATATCTTAGCATGCAAAGATGTCTCCCCACATCTCCCCAATTATTGACCCATTCTGTTCCCATTGCACCACCATTTTTGTTGCTCAGATCCCCTTTTTCTTCTCGGTGAATCACCGTGCCCAACCTGAAAAGCGTCCAATCCACATCCTGACGGGTGCTGCGATGACCCAATGGATTCCATGGATTCCATGAGACTGATTTTTCTCAAGGACATTCAAGGACTGAAGTACCCTCTGGTAAACTAACATAGCTATGGAAAATCACAATTTTTAATGGGTAAATCCACTATAAATGGCCATTTTCAATAGCTATGTTAAATTACCAGAGGGTATATGAAGTGTCTGAAAAGAGCCACAGTCCTTCTGAGCAGGGTCAGCGCTCATAAACAAAGGCTGCGCGGTGAGCAGGTAGAAGGTACTCCAACCTACCAGCACCAGTAGGTACAACCCAAAAGGACCTGCAACTGAAATCAATATATCGTTATAACATGTTATAACATGGTATGATAATTCTGAAGTAGATAGAAGATCGGATTTTCAAATGAAATATTCCCATCTGAGGATTTTGTTCGAAACCTCCATCCTCATATATCTTCGATCTACCGTACTCCAGGGTGGGGCAGCGCTTCGCTCTACGGCGCTCTGCGGCGCCTAGGCACCAAGAATCCACCTTTGTGGCCAAGTAGGACTTGTGCTCATGAAGTTCGGGTGGTCGAAACGACTTGCCTTAGCAACGTGGTGCACTGCGTGCCCAAAAGGATGGGTCTGAACGGCCTGAACATTGGGATGACAAAAGTGGGTTCAACCAATCTGGGATATTCATCAAGGGGATAACTACTGTAGACTAGATAACATAATCAGCAATATGAAGATTGGCTGCATGACAATGGAGTCCAATGAGGTCTACCCCCATTTTCACGGCAGCTGAAGGTATATTATGTTCAGACAAACCCACGTAGAGCTATGTAATGTTGGCAACCCGCATCCTTTCATTGAAAGAATGCAACGCCCAAGAATTCCACGGGCCAAGCCTAGGGGACGTTCCTCAAAACACAACAACTACTTCCAGTAGTTGAGAGGAACTATCCTACGGTAAAACCATGCCGGTATGCCATGGTATGCCCTGCCGGTGTATCCCATCACCAAGCTCTCAGCCCAGCTGGGGTTTTGACCGACTAAGCCATGGAAATTCACTGGAACTTCCTGTCCCTTCGAGTCCGTCTGGAAATGCACTGCCTAAACGCGCAAATGCAGAGCCGAGGAACGGATAGGGGATCCAACAAATCATGGACTTATTTGAAGTTATATAAGTTATATAAGTTATATAAGTTATATCTTGATATACCTTATTATACCTTATTATACCTTGTTATACCATATTGTACCTTATTGTACCTTATTTATCATTATCCATCTTGTATGCCCTCGTTCTGGAGGTGATTAATTTGATAACCTACCTTTCTGGTTGTTATTTTCCCCGTCTCTCGCTCGAGCGAAATCAGCAAAGTCCCTTGCAATGCCGAGGTGGTTCATTGTGGATTGCCGGTTAGTACTAACTCACAAACCTGAAACGCAGGCATTTTCAGGGTTTCCCTTGCCATCATTAAGCATCATTAAGCATCATTAAGCATCATTAAGCATCATTAAGCATCATTAAGCATCATTAAGCATCATTATCTTTGTTGACTTTTGCCGACATCCCTACATCGTTCATCCGGAGGAACCTGGCAGGAATATTAGACCTCGCTGATCTGACCGATTTAACATAGATACCCTCCGTGTAACCCATGTATAGATGATGTTCCCATTAAACCTCTATAGTTCCAGTGCATTTTGCCCCTGCCATCTTTGACTTCCGGGGGAGTACAGCATGTTATTTTCATATATTTTCATGAGATATGAATTGATATGAATTGAAAGCTTCAACATCTATAGAATTATAGAACTCTATAGAACTCTACAAGTTTGGTGGCTTTGGATGGTATGAAATCTTCATTTCGAACACTGCAAACTCGGTGGATCACCACGCCTGACCAGGATCGCAGATCTTCACCTGTCATGTGGCGATCTCTCGTTTTGGGATCACGTGTTGAAAAAGGTAACCTGACATGGAAAGCCTCGGAGAAAAAGGCGATCAGCGGAGATCAGATGTCGTCAAAGGTGGAATGTTGCTACGTTTCTTACCCCGCAGTTTGGGATTATCTTTCTGAGCAATCTGGTTGAGAATGAAGCATGGTCAAATGAACGTGCTAGCTACTGCAGCCTTTTCCTAGGCGCACCCTATTTTTTTCAAGTGGTGCAATCAGTCCAAATCAATGAATAAAACCAATACCTAAATTACAATTGCATTATACGGATATATATATATATACATACATACATATTAATATTACATATATTTATATTACATATAATTATATATACATATATTACATTGTGACATTTCGAAGATTCCAGCATTTGGTGCCCTCGGCCTCCAATATTTCAGTGGGGGCCAATCTTTAGCTGGCAGTTCTCAGGCAAAACCAAGTTCCTTTGCCCCTGTCAGATCTAAACCAGCTGGGAAATGGCCGACAAAAAGAGCGAACAAACATTTAAAAAAAAACAGGTATTAAATGGATCATTCCAGGGATCATCCCATGCGCGCCTGCCAATTGCCATTGCCTAAGCAGATCTAAGCAGTCACGAAAATTCTCCCACGACTGGTCGGTTTTTCATTAGTGGCATGCCGATTGGAAAGGGATTCCCCAAAAGAAAACACAACAAAAACACGTCACATGGACCTGCCAGGCGCCTGACACACCATTCTACTCATCCAATATCTGCAACATCTTAAATCGAAAAAAAAAACAACACACGAGGAGCACCCAAAATGGCAATATTGATAGCCTCTGGTTATGACTAACATACCCATGGTATAGATGGCCCATAGAAATAGATGGTTTACCTATGAAAAATGGTGATGTTCCATGGCTATGTTAAATAACCAGATGGTAATTCGGAGCAATCTTCCCAAGGCCATGGTTTAGGTCTGTTGGTTTTCGGCGGGACTTGTTTCATACCAACAAGGGTTTTGCGGATTCGACAGTTATGGAAAGGAACCTAGAAACAACATTCGCAACGGGACCCGGGACGCCAGTTCCATTGGATTTTGTTAGCTGATTTTTCAGGCCAGTCCATTTACTTGATTGAGAGTGGCAAAAAAAACAAGAAAAAAACAAGAATGTAATAAACACACACTAGATTAGTATAGTCGTAAATGCCTCCGCAAAAAAAAAGACTGTGAAATGTCTCTTTGGTTGGTTGGTTCCTAGAACTTTTTCCATCAATCGTCACACTCATTCTTGACATCTCTCAGAATTGATGTCGATGGTCACAACCTCACGGCTTTTGCTGGTTTCAGCCCCCTTGAACAATATGAACGCCGTTGTGGGTCATCATCTATTGAATGAGGAAAATAAAAACAATATCCATAGTTATATCATCCATTAATAAACCATTATATTATGTCCATTAATATCCACTAATTAGATATTCATTCATATCCACTATATGGATAATATCCATTTAATATGAATATATAATGAACATCCATTCCGTCCCAAGCCACCGATTCAAGCGTATCTTTGACGCCAGCAAGATCTGATGCAACGCCACGTCACTGGGATTGACGTTCAGCAGCATGTTCTCCAACGACACGTCCTGCATCGCCACACCTGGGTCGGCTCCGAGATGGTGTGGCGATTCCCCACAAATGCAGCGAAATCCTAACATAGTGATTGATGATTGAGGCATGTTTGCGTTTTTTCCAGGCTTACTATAGGTTAATGTATTTTATTATTATTATTATCATTATTATTATATTGTTATTATAGAATATTATAGATCCCAATTTTTGGGGCTTTGGAGGTTACCGACCCCGTTTCAACATGGTGCACTTACGTCAAACCCCAGGGGGATGGGATGGCTCCGCCTCTGTCGTGGAGGTAGGTGAGGCCCAACGCAGCCTGACAGGTGGAACTCTACAGGGCACCCAGGTTTTTTCCCCTGCAAATGGAGGGTCAGGTAGATGTTCCCTTCAACCAATCCAATGAAAAATAAACCATGTGTTTAATAATTGTTTAATATTGTTTATCGTTTTGTCTTGGTTTCTGGCGGCATATTAACCAGCAAGATCTTGGATTATGTTGGATTTAACTCCTTTAACCCACGGGAGTTTGGAATTTATTCTCCCAACATGATGTTTGAATGGATTGGCCCAAGGATTTTTTAAAGAAACATAATATGCAGAAAAGTCAGGAAACCATGCTCTTGACCCGTAAATACAGTGTACACGGGCAGATTTTCGTTTCAACCAATTCTGGGACCGGGAATCTCGGGACACAATGAAGCATCGCCATGAAATTGATGGCAATCATTCTACGATCCCGTTTTTCAAGAGACTAGAGATGCAAGCGGGTATGATATCAAATACTTTCAAATCCCTGGAAAATGTTGCTGGGGTATGCTGGGGTGCCCTATGGTGCCCTGAGCTCTGGATCTATTTGGCAAGTGGGGATGACAAGACCCCTCTTGCCAAGGATGGGATCCCAATGGCTTTGCCGCGCTTTGGCCGGAAAAAAAAAAGCGCCCATGGGTGCCCCAAATTACAAGATTCCCCATTTGATGATGTATCCTGGTGCTTTTTGCACCTGTCGACTATCTCAGGTACCATCATTTCCTCTCGCAAAATGCAAGTTCGAATACATGTTTCTAGTCAAAGAGGTGGGAACAACACTCAATAAATGCAATTCCGCGATTCGTTCAACATGCCCATCACGGTCAGCAGCAGTTGATTTGAATCTTGAGTGTTCAAAAGGGATACGGGCATTGTCAGTCATTGCTGAATTAGACCAGTTCAAGAACAAGCATTCCGCAAATTTGCTCCCTTCCAAAACCACCCGGGACCCACCCCAAGGAAAATTCTGACTTGAGGGGGTCTATTGCAAGTGGAAAACCTCGCCAACATTCCTGCAAGAACAAGTGACAAGAAGTGAAGTTGATGTAAAACTTTGAATCGCACAAAGGCAACCATGGGCATGTGCTTTACGTCCACATCTGGGTGCATGTTTAATCTGGTTGGATGCAAAGATAGTCAGTGCTTCACTTTCTATTGAACTATTTTGAACTATTCTGGGCATTGGCATTCCCCAAAAGATGCGACACGTTTCAAGTTTTTCTGAGGAGAGTTCAAATAGTGAAAATGATTTCAAGCGTCACTTTCCATAAGACTCTTTCTTTTTTTCTCTCTCTCTCTCTCTCTATATCTTTGGCCCCAAGAAGGTGGAATAGATAGTCAAACACCATTTGCAAATTTCGTATCTTATGAAACCATGGACAATTTCCATGGATATGTTGGACTACTGGACTACCGGCAAATCTTACGTCTTACGTCTTGTGACGCAAACGAAAGCCCCATATTTGATGGTAAAAATCATCGCCATGGCTTTCCGGTTGATCCCAGCCTGTCGAATGAGAAACTGCGCATGGCGCTCATCAAATCCCATGGGCTTCCTTGGGAGCAAGGGGGAGAACTCTGTATTTAAGGGAGTTGTGCTTACCGTTTGGGAAATGAGTGGAAATGAAAAGTGGTTATAGTTGGTTACCCTCTGGTGAACTAACATAGCAATGGAAAATGGCCATTTATAGTGGATTTTCCCATTAAAAATGGTGATTTTCCATTGCTATGTTAGTTCACCAGAGGGTATAGTTTCCATACCAGCCAGGTGGTAAGTGGTCATCCTTCCATGTGTGGATCTAGCTGATCTAGCATGGAGATGCTTGGAGAATCATCCCACGGATCGTAAGTGGTGAGTAATTAACTGGGATTAGTTCACCCATTTGTAAATGGTATAGTCCTGGTTGGTGGTAACCATCTTGAAAAATATGAGTCAATGGGAAGGATTATCCCATATATTATGGAAAATAAAAAATGTTTGAAACCACCAACCAGCTACTTAATGGGTGCTTACGATCACCAGGGTTGTGAACATCACTTCCGATCGTTACTGTGGGATGATCCCTCACGTAGTGTCATTGAAAATATGATTAGATGAATATCAACTATAGAAATAGTTTTGGCTACTAAGGATTAAAAAAACAATGACAAGCACTTGCCGATGCTGATTCCACAAAGATTGACATTGATTATGACATGATCGGTTGATAGTGGTAACTGATACTAATTACCCAATAAATAACTGGTTCGTAAGTAGGGTTAGTGCACCCACTTGTTGAACAACATGTACACCTAGCAAAACCTAGTTGGGGGACTTATGATCACTAGGGTTACTAGCGAGCTACTAACTGGGACTAAGTACCCTCTGGTAACTTACCAGTTTGCTATGAAAAATGTAGCATTTAGTTCGATGATTTGCTCATGACAAATGGTGATATTCCATGCCAAACCGTGAAAAACTAGCAGAAAGTATATGGCCGTGTGGGGGGATATAGATATACTTATATACTGGCTTATGTAAGGGGAACGGTGGGCATAATGATTGTGATGATCAAGCCTAGTGGTGTGCACCCAATGCCACGCATTGCCTCACCAGTTTTCTGGAGGGTCATAGCCAACATCGTCCCATGACTGACAGTATAGACCCCAAATGGGGATGCGTTATTGGGTTTACCCTCTGGTAAACTAACATAGCTATGGAAAATCACCATTTTTAATAGGTAAATCAACTATAACTGGGCCATTTTCAATAGCTATTTTGACATAACCAGAGTGTACCATATGATAAGATGTTGCCATATTGTGTTACGTCGCGGATATCTTATGTGCCTATGTGGAAGATCCAAGATCGGCGCCAAAATGATATGGAGCTATTTGGGGTTTTGCTAGCAAGGACACCAGATACGAGCAGATAGGAACTCAACCAACCTCCCCAAACAAGACCCCAAATAGGCCCTTTTATTAGTGGTTATTGCAATTGAAAAAAATGCAGAAAAGGTTCGGGGCCTTACTTTTCTGCATCTTTTCGGGTGTTACTATTTAAAAAAAAAAACATTTCGTTAGCTCCTCCATTTATAGGGGATGTCCCGGCCAGCCATGTTTGCTGACATGTGTTAAAGCAATCCCCATGAAATTTCATGAATGTCCCAGGAAAATGTTCCCATCAAAAAGCAGCAGGTTGTATAAATATTAATAAATCACCATGAATTTTCGAGGTTTCCGAGGTATCCTGACATGGAGCTACCCGCAAATCATCCATTTTTCCTTGGGATTGTCCATTCTAAAACCATCCAGCTATGGCAGAGAAGCTGTTTCAAGGCCTCTAACAGGTCGCCGCCTGGCGGAGCGGCGACTGGTGCCCATCTGAGTTCATGTTGATTCATAACGGTTAATTAATAATAGTTACTAATGGTTATTATACTGATTATGGTCACTAACTATAGTAATAGTTACAAATGATTGTTCGAAATACTTATTAGTATCTAATCATCTTAGTTGTTGTCGATTCCTAATGATCTAATGGTTATCCATTCATTCTGCATCATTATTATTGTTCGTCCTTAACCCATAAGTTAACCAGTATTAATCATAGTGACGAGTAATGTTTACAAATCATTCATACTGGTTAAGAATAATTAGTGATGATTAATTGTGCTTGTATTATATACATACCTCTAGTCAAAAGAATGAACATGAAAAATCATGAAACACCTTTTTGGGTATAACAAATTCACCCATACTATCCCATACCCATCTGGAAGTTGTGTGATAATGGTGAATAATGGGTACTAATGATTAATGGTCAACAAAATCAACAATGATTAACTAATGACTGATGATTGTTAATCATGTTAGTGAAGCAATAATAAACAAACTGTCTTTTGATGTTTACACCACCCACAAAAATGGTAAAAAATTGGGGATGATGGACCCTATTGCTGTACTAACAATACTACAAACGTTTTTGTTTAATGAAGAAACATTTTTGGGCCTACAGAATTCACCCATGCCATCCCATACTCATCTGGAAGCAGTGTGATATGTTGTTTCCCTATGTTTCCCTTCTGGAAGCATGAAGTGAATGCTATTTTTTCATCCTGACGTGGCCTAAATAAACACAAGAATAGTTCGAATTGAGGTTGCAAACCATGGTACTTCTAATCACTAGTCAACAAGTACTGTATCGTGGCAAATGGAGATCTCCAAACAGACAGTCAGTTAAATCACCGTCATGAATTTACTCATATAAGGAAACCCAGAAAAATAAACCATATTCCCTCTCGCTTTCCCAGGCAATCCATCCATTGGGAAAATAAATGAACATAAACCAAATCATCATCGAGTAAATCCAGGGATAGTAGGGATTTATTTTGCATTACTTGTCTTCTGGGCTACGCACGTAATGTATTGATCACCAAAGATTTTGGGACTTGACAAGGTAGCAACAAATCAGCTTGGCTCACAAGGCTTTTCCGGTCATCCCAACACTCAGTCACTTGCAAGAGTGTTTGAGGATCCTTAGGAAAAGTTAGTAATGGACAGTTGGAAAAAATAAGTTAGTAACGAAAAGCTAGTAATGGATAGTTAGTAATAGGAAAAGTTCTTGATCAATCACTTGATGCGAAACAACTGCCAGCAATGGACAGTAAAGATTTGAAAAAAATGGTGGTAAAGTTGGCAGTAAAGATCACCAACTGCTCAAGTGGTTATGCCATAATTATGGTACACTGCTCATAACCGTTATGGATTACACCACTTTATTTCATGGTAAAGATCTATAAAGTGTTTACTCATCACCAGAAACAGACTGCCATAATTTGATGTGCTTAAATTGCTCAGCTCCTCCTACCAAGTTCCCCCCCAAGTTCCGCCTTTGCAGAGCTCGAAGACACAGTAGTGGCAATACCTCATCACAGTGGATTTCTGGAGGGGAACCATCATGGGAACCATAACGACCATAAAAAATACCTTCGGGTAACCAGCGAAATCCATGGCCATGGTTTGGAAAATCCACCAGTTCTAGATAGTTATAGTTATAGATTTTCATGATTTTCCCATGATTTTCCCACTAAAAAATCTCCATTTCCTGACCGGGGATGTCTGTCTTATGGCCACATTTCATGACCGGATCCCCCAGTCATGGTTCCATCAATACGAATGGGCCCTGCTATATATATAAATTTTATGCACACACATAAGTATATAAATAATATATATATATATATATGTATAATATACTATTATATATGTATGCACCTGCTAATTATAATTATAAACTATTATATATATATTAATATACATATACACCGACTCTGGTCTCTGGTAATCTCAAATTCTGATCTTTGAAGAGAAATTGAGCCCCCCTGAAGCAACGATGACTCGTCCCGGTATCCCAAGATATCCCATCTTCGGATAAAACGTCAAGGCTCTGATCATCGAAGTGCTCCTCTACCTCCATGACATGCCTTGGCGAGGCACCGCTATGTCTTTCTAATCGGATTTCCCCAGACCCAGAAATGTCGCCAAGTCACTCATGGCCACGCATCACCTGCAGTCACGAGCCAAGACTGACTTGGACATAATCCATGAGAAAATTCGATGGGATATATATATATGTGTGCGTGTGTCTGGGTAAATTATAATGTTTCAATAACCTGAATCGTGCGGCCATTTGGGGATGATTCCTCTTATTAACCATGATTCCAGTGAGGTCGAGTCGCAGTGAGGTCGTTTTAATTTACCATAATTTACCCAGATATATGTATTATATGGGCTTTAGGTGCGTCTGAAAAATGGTTGGCATCCCTAAATTTCATCGTCTTTACAATTTAGTTACTTGATTAATTAATTACCATGTACCATGTTCATCCATTTCCCAATTAGAATTGCAATTTTGGCTTGTGTTTTTCACTTGGACCAACCACGACCAACCCACAAAAAAACCACGGCCTAGGCTGGACATCTAGACCCCCTTGCAGGTCTGCGGGGCCCTTCAGCCCAGCGGCATCTGCGAATTTGATCTCGCTCAAGGGGACTTCACAGAATTCGATGGAGTTGTTCTCCTCGACCTTCGCTGCAAATGGTGGAGACTGTCATCCAGGATGAAATGTGATGAGTTCTGATGGTTTCTGAGTTGTAAGATTTATGGCCTATGGGATCTTATAATTGGAGGTTGAAAGCATGTTAAATCCTGCAAAATGCCACCGTTGGGGTGATCTAAGGCATGATTTGAAGGCAAGGTACACATCTCAAGCTGGCTTGCGGGGCTAAATGAACATCACCTTCCAAGACTATTCAAAGTGACCTTCTTAATCCCAGCACTTCGCTTATCGAAACTAAAAAACGATTCGATAATCACTTCGAAACCAGGATTTTGTTGGGTCCAGGCCTTCTGCAGTTCGCTCTTGTGAAGCACCTGCCCATGGAGTCATGGAGCCCAGAGGTTCCAGGCTTCGTTCCCACCATCTTTAGGTATGGCTCAGTGCTTCAACATGCTTCAACCATCTGGGTAAATTTCATCAAATTACAATATTTCATCAACCTGAATCGTGCGGCCATTTGGGGATGATTTCCCAAATTAACCATGATTTCCAGTGAGGTCGCAGTGAGGTCGTTATGATTTACCATGGTTCAACCGTGCTTCAACCCACATCCTGCATCCCCCGCACATCCCCATGGCACGACAGCACCGAAGTTTTAAGGATGCCATCGGAGCTATGTACACGGCACCCTCAGGTGATCCAAACCACATGAAAGCACCAGTCAATTGACCAGTGCCTAGGGCCTAGGCTTAGTTCACCCCCATTCAACCCCCATTCTATCATAAAACAAGTAAAGTCTGAGTCCTAAGAATCACCAGGGATGAACTTGGCCTTGCCCATTTGCTATGGGTCAAAAATACCAAGAACTACCGCAAACTCGACGCTTCTTTGAGCGTCTGCCAAACTGTGTTGATAATTTTTGATGGTGTGTTACAGTAATTGTCCCTTAATTTTCTGCAATTACATGTGATTACAATACTGATCATTCATCACTGGGGGACAGCATTCATAACAGTATAATGTATAACCCAACATATATGTGGTTATAATGATGGTATTACATAACAGTATTCATCAATATGATTACAATACTGTATATGGTGGTGATCATTCATAACCCAACCATCACTGGGATGCAGCATGGGGCAGTACACCCCGTCCCGTGATTGGGACCATTTCTGCACTGGGAGGCCCCGCGACCTCCATGCAACCGTGGCCATCGCGCCCAAGGAGCCGGCTGCAGCGGGGAGAACAAAGGAGCAGACTCAAAGGCAGGATGATCAGGGCAAGGACTGCAAGGACCTGATGTTTCAAGGGTTTCTTTCTATAAAAGTTTTGGTTTTAAAACCAGGCAAACATCGAAAACCGGGATGAAAACGGTCACAATGTTTAACAATAGGTCACAATAATTTGGAATTCGGAGTTGCATGCTTGGTTGCTTTCATCCTGCACAAAAACAAGCGCCAAAAGACTAAGAATCAGCAACAAAAAAACAGTTGGAAAAATCCAGTGGATTGTTGAAAGTTTCCGGCCGGGAACGCTGGGGATGATGATTCGAAGATCTGCACCAGGACTCTCTGAGCCTGGCTGAGTTGCAGCTGCGACAAGAGATATACACGCAGGGACCATTCACACGACACCATGTTGTTTTATTATTAAACTATAATGTGGGTAAAACAATATAATAAAATTATCCCCCAAAATCACCATTTTTATAGGTGGTATAAACCATTCCCAAATGGGTGGGTTATGGCATTGTTTTACCCACAGTACTAGTATTGGGGCTTCCTGAGAGTTTCCCTTCATTGAATTCTGAAAACAAGTGTTCAGAGGACGAGCAATGGCATGCAAATGCACCTGACAGTGTGGCTTCTGAGAAGTTACCTGATCCCCCACATTAGATGAATTACACACGATTTAGACATCTAGGAAAAGAACCACTATATATTATGGGCAATTATATATGTATATATTATGAGACATACCCCGACATTACATATAACAATATAAAATGTTATATTATAATATACCCTAGACTGCCCTAGACCCAACCTCACAGGGTCTTTTTTTGTTCCCCATTGCTGGGACCATTTTCCAAATGACTGCGGACCCGTAGAAACTCATCCCGAGACAAAAGCGAACATTGAACCCCCCCAAAAAAAGTGCGTTGAACGATTGCCCTCTGAATCGCTGAACATGATAGTTGTGTCATGCTAGACTTCTGGAGGCTAAGTCTCGAAATCTACAGGAAACCATGGTTTTTCCTATGGAATATGAGGTTTTCCGCCGTAAATTGCCCCTCAGACCAATCCAAAGTCTCCAAATGTCACCGTCCCAAGGTAAAGGCGTTCCTTGCGGTAGAGCACATATGAGGCCGTCACGCGCCATCTGCTTGCAGAAGAAGTACCAGGAAAGCTCAGGGCCATCCATGATGGAATTGGCACCAAGCCCCAGGATCAAATCGTGTCCCCCTTCAAAGAGGCATTCGGCCACAGTCGTGCCACCCAAACAATCCTCAGATTCTGCGCTGAAATATCACCTCAAGGGAGTCACGAGTTCATTGTTTATTGTTTCGATATGAGCATGTGATTTTGATTATGCAAATGCGGACGCTCACAGGCATTTGCGTGGATGTATATATATATATATATATTGTACGTGACATGTACACTTATAATTATGGTGCACGCAAAAACTATACATATGGAATTATGGAATATGGATATAGTGACAATAATTGTGGAAACATATTGGAAACATAAAGGACTATTGTATATATATATATAAACAATCATAAATACTGTAATTATGTGTGACCATATGTGTATGATTTGGCAATCCATTGCAATCTTGTCAGTTTGGCTCCGCGTGCTACTCGTGGCGAGTTCGGTTCTATCCTTCGAATTCTGCCTCCCCAGCCACGAACCTTTGCCTCTTACATTGCATACACCCCAAGAGTGGCAACTGGAAATCCCTTCTAACGGAGCTTTCAATGGGAAAATAATCTACAAATAAGAATGTTCCATTGCCATGCTTGACTACCGGCGGGTAGATCAGTTTGATATTGTTACATTCCTCCATTTGCTGCCAAGAAAAAATAACCTTGAAGGTTTGACAAGGTTCGTAGCCATATTCCATGCAAGACAAGGCCTGACTGTCAACTTTCCGTGGAGGTTCCAGGGTTCTTGGACTGTCGTTGGGGCATCTGTTGTAGTCCTTGTACGCCTCCACTACAGCAGCATCACTGGCATAGATATAACCTGCGACCGTTGCCGCCACCACTGGCACCACTACAAGCTAGTGCATGCTCTTCATTTTGGATTCATCATGTGACTTCCTAGGGTGGCTAAATCTGCAATCATGAATCCAACAAAAAACAGTTGCAGAAAAAACAACGACCTACATTGGTTGTTGAGGTCCTAACAGTCTTATCATAACAGCATGTGGTGCCACTGACTTGGAGCTTCTACCGCAGAAGCTCATCACACGCAGCAAATCATGAAAAGGCAACCCATGAAAACATTGTAACACACGCATGGGAAGATAATAACTATAGTTAGGAATCTCAAATTCAATGATATAGAATTCACAGAAGCAGGTGTGCGGTCCCTCTTTTCACTTCTGTCTGATGAGGTACTTTTGAACATGATGCTCTTCCATCCGGAACACTATAAGCTGGAAACATTATCCGTTATCCAAACAATCAAGGGGCCTAAACAGCCTGGATCATGATTCTTTGGCGGCGGTCCCAATAGCAAAAGGAAACACACTGGAAAACATGTTCGACCCAAGGTCCCTCACTCCGTCTTGATGATAAGTCATGAGACCTCCCATGGATATTGGGGGATTTGAAGAGTGTTTGAGACAACCTAAATTGATAACATGTGATCTTTGGATATGTTTAGCCATTTTAGTGGTTCTACAACACTTTTCTTTTGGAAATAAATAGCCATTCATCACCATTAGTCACTATGAATCACTCTTTTCATCATCATTCATCACCTTTTGATCATCACCAGTCACTCTCATCCCACGTCCATCCCACCAGCTGAATCTGCCAAGGACCATCCCACCAGCTGGTGGATCTGGGCCGATGTCTGGGAATGGTCTGATCCGAGAGCCCCTGCAGCAGCAGCATGGAGACAGGAGGACCGCTACCTGTGCCACGCCCGGCGACCAGGAACCGCCGGGAATCAAATGGCGGGGAAAGAGGTGAACATGTGAGTCTGAAGCTACCTTCCCTCATAAGTTGGACCGAAGAATCTCATCCTGAGGCTTCAGTGGGGACAGCACCGCAACAGCAATCTCGCTCCATCAAGTTGTTGTTGTGTCCTATATATATATATATCTACTATATATATATGCGTGTGATTATGTGTGTGTGTGCATCACCCGTTGAAAGAACACTTGTCATATACACATGCATATATACATATTATATATATATGAATATATAATAATATATATATATATAATGTATATTAATAAATAAATAAATATCTATATATATTATGCATATAATAATAAACAATGAAATTATATATGGTCCCTATAATGCAAGCAGCCCTGCACAGCAACTAATTACATGCAACTACAGTGCCACATTTCCAGCATCGACGAGTGACGGGTGAAATTACGCTCGTAGCCTCAGCCGTTCAGCCGTGCATCACGCATGGATCTCCCTTCGATCTCATGACAGTGGGCAACTGGAAATGCAAAGTGCTTGGGATTTCACATGGTTGACATCCGAATTCACATATATCATCTATAATATTAAATATATATATATGTAAAAATATATGATAAGATATATACTCATCAGATAATATAAATACATATACACAGTATTATGTATGTATATGATTGTATATGTATGTATTATATTTATATCATGATCTATCACTGCCATGGTCATGATATCTCCCTGCTGCCCAGGCTCCCTGGTGTGGTTTGCCGCCGCAGTCGGCTGCCACGGCCCGGAAGTGCTCGGGCAGCCGACGGGCCAAGTGATGCACGAACATGCCACCGTTGGAACAGCCGTAGGCGAAGATGGCGCCTAACGTACGGCAAAGGTGAGCTGTTTCACGGGCGTTCATTGGCGTAATCCTCCCAAAAAGATGGATAAAAGTAGAATCCTACTAGAATAGGGATGATTTTGCTGCATCTAAAATTGGGGGTTACTGAATTATCTAAGTTGGGCTCATATACGAACCATTTCAGTTTATTATCCAACTATCATCCACTATCATACTTATATTGGGGGGCTTGCTAGCCAGGGTTGTTTACCACTCGATAAGTGAGCAGTCTTGAAAACCCGCAACCTCATGAATTCCATTTCATCTTTGTTGGTTAAGAACGGGATTCCCAAACTGGATTATGATAATCCCCAATATATTGGGTATGTCCACGCTTGGTGAGTGGAGGCGATGTCTAGGGGACATGAATTGATTATATAACTTGATTTATCATTCACAATTAATTAGTTCAAACAATGATATGTATGGCTTCAAGCGGCCAGTACCATGGACAAAATAAGTTGAAACTAGTCACCCAATGGCTTCGTACCTGGCAACTGTACAACTCAGAAACCACCAAAAACAGATCAGGTGTCCTCACATCATACTATTCTTATATGGAATTAATGTAACCTCACGAATATGATCATTGGGTGAGCTGGGTGATGCTGGGTGTCTGGTTAAATCGTATTTTTTCCCGATTTGACCCAAACATTTGGGTAAACAACAATGATTGAATGGGGATGTAATGGTGATATTATGCTTTCCGTTTTCTGAAAATGGGGATGAACCACCAAGTTGCTCTATGGCTATCTTGGACAATGATGTTCTGAACATCTAAATTTTGATTAAACATTTTTTCCCCTGAATCTTCAGACAAACCTGATTGATACCCACACGGTGGGTCGCCAGTTTGTTTGTTAGCAAAGTTGATTTGTTGGGTTGATCTGATAGATATTATATTAATCTATATACTGGAACATAAATGAAGACAATGGAGCTAGTCAATGCGGGGTGACACTCCAAAAAATAAAACTGGGCGGCACTTCATCGCAGGAGATTGACGGAGGCTCCCTCAAATGAGTCGGCCTACAAGACATTCCTGGAGGGCCTGGACTAACCAAAAATATCAACCACAAAAGCGTGGTCTGATATAAGTTGCAGGGATTTACGGGTCGTCATGAACATCATACACCACAATTTGTGGGGATTGTTTCGCTGTGCTGCTTGGTTAAACATGGGCTTCCCAAAAAAATTACTTTACTTCGTGTGATCCCCACCATGACATTTATACATGTTCTTACTGGCACATCTTCTGGCATTCTATCTGACATATCTTCTGACATTCTGTTTGGCATTCTATCTGGCAT